>Ga0209415_10003636_pt1 | contig 28670 bp, 33 predicted proteins | sample PeaSoiSIISIP2007_FD_187696 | JGI IMG/M metagenome (GOLD analysis project Ga0209415, IMG submission 187696) | Peat soil microbial communities from Weissenstadt, Germany - SII-SIP-2007 (SPAdes) (version 2) | ecosystem: Environmental > Terrestrial > Soil > Wetlands > Peat | place: Germany...
GTCTGCTAACCCTATTCTAATGTATGGAATCCCCACAATTAAATGTGCTTAAAGCCGGATTTTTGCAAGAGGCTCTATATATTACCGTATATGGTATTGCGCTGAATTGGATATAGGTAAAGGGTATACTGTATCCAGCGGTTGCAAATGCCCAACCCGGAGGAAGACTCCATGCCCGTCGCTACAGCCTCAAAGCCCCACATCGTTCGTGCCCGAAAAGAACGAGTACTTGTCGAATTTCCGCAGCCCCTGCTGAAGCGCGCCGATGACGCGGCCCGCAAAATGGACAAGAACCGCAGCGAACTGATTCGAACCGCCGTGGAGCAGATGCTCGACGAGATTGAGGCGAAGCAGTTTGAACTGGAACTGGCGACCGCGTATCAGGCAAATGCCTCGTTGACCCAGGAAATCATGGCGGAATTCGCCCACGTGGATCGCGAGGGATTCTGATGGCGGGCAAGGTCTTTCGCGGTATGGTCGTCGAGGTATCGTTGGACCCCGTTGTCGGCCACGAGCAAGGCAGATCACGCCCCTGCGTTGTGGTTCAGAACGACGTGGGCAATCGTTTTGCCTCCACCACGATTGTTGTGCCGCTGACCGACGCGGCACGGATCAAAGCACCCTCGCCGATTTACGTGCCAGTGAAGGCGGGCGACGGTGGCGCGACCAAGGATAGCTGTATTCTGTGCGATCAGATTCGCGTTGTCGATCAAAGCCGCTTTGGCAGAGTCTATGGCGCACTCTCTGCTGAAACCATGGCCAGTCTCAATGCGGCACTGTTGGTAAGTCTCGGTCTGCCAGGCGGACGAGCGGCTTAGTTTTCGCTTTGGGACTACGAATGATCGCTACTTTCGTCCGTATTCTTGAGCGTCGCCCCGCCGTGAAATAATAGACGGCAGCCATGACCAACTCGAATCCAGTTAGCCCCGTCGCCCCCATCACCAACTTCCTCCACGACCAGATCAGCGAGGACGTGGCCAGCAAAACGTACGGCGACGCCGTCATTCAAACTCGCTTTCCTCCCGAGCCAAACGGCTATCTGCATCTGGGCCACGCCAAGGCCATCTGCATTGATTTCGGTCTCGCCGACGAGTTTGGCGGCAAGACGAATCTGCGCTTCGACGACACCAATCCAGAAAAGGAAGAGCAGGAGTACGTCGATTCGATCATGGAAGATGTGCGCTGGCTGGGCTTCGAGTGGGATCGCCTCTGCTACGCCTCCGATTACTTCGGCCAGCTCTTCGAGTGGGCGGTCAAGCTCATCAAAGAGGGCAAGGCCTACGTGGACGATCTCTCCGTCGATGAGATTCGCCAGTATCGCGGCAACTTCAACGAGCCGGGCAAGGACAGCCCCTATCGCACCCGCTCCGTTGAAGAAAATCTTGATCTTTTCTTGCGCATGAAGAACGGCGAATTCCCCGACGGCAGCCGCGTTCTGCGCGCCAAGATCGATATGCTCGCCACCAACCTCAATATGCGCGATCCGATCATGTATCGCATCCTGCACGCCGAGCATCATCGCACCGGCAACGAGTGGTGCATCTATCCGATGTACGACTACGCGCATGGGCAGTCGGATTCCATCGAGAACGTCACGCACTCCATCTGCACCCTGGAGTTTGCCGACCATCAGCCCCTCTATCGCTGGTATATCGAGCAACTCGGCATCTTTCCCTCGCACCAGTTTGAATTCGACCGGCTCAACCTCACCTACACGCTGCTCAGCAAGCGCAAGCTGCTCCAGCTCGTGCAGGAAAACCGCGTCAGTGGATGGGACGATCCCCGTATGCCCACTCTCTCCGGTGTGCGTCGCCGCGGTTATACGCCGGAGGGCATTCGCGCCTTCTGCGGCTCCATCGGCGCATCCCGCACCAACGGCAGTACCGATATTGAAATGCTCGAATACTTTCAGCGCGACGACCTCAACCGCCGCGCCACCCGCGCCATGGGCGTGTTGAACCCGCTCAAGGTGGTCATCGATAACTATCCGGAGGGGCAGGAGGAGTTTCTGGAAGCGGCCAACAATCCGGAAGATCCGACGGCCGGAACGCGCCAGGTGCCCTTCTCGCGCGTTCTCTATATCGAGCAGGACGACTTCCGCGAAGTGCCTCCGCCCAAGTACTATCGCCTCTCGCCGGGCAAGGAAGTGCGCCTGCGCTCTGCCTACTTCATCACCGCGCAGAGAGTGGTCAAAGACGCCGACGGCAATCTCGTCGAGGTGCATTGCACCTACGATCCCGCCAGTCGCGGCGGCAACTCGCCCGATGGTCGCAAGGTCAAATCCACCATTCACTGGGTCAGCGATGCGCACGCCATCTCCGCCGAAATCCGCATCTATAACCGCCTCTTCACCAAGGCCGATCCCAGCGACGTGGAAGAGGGCCAGGACGTGCTCGACAACCTCAACCCGAACTCGCTGGAAATTCAGACCGGCGCAAAGCTCGAACCATCTCTGGCCAAAGCCAAAGTCGGCGAGCACTTCCAGTTCGAGCGCGTCGGCTACTTCTGCCTGGATCGTGATTCCACCGCGGAGAAGCTGATCTTCAACCGCACGCTGGCGCTGAAGGACTCCTACGCGAAGATTGAGAAAGCCACCAGCGGAGCGGCACCCGCTCGCTAATCACGCGCATGGGCAACAAGCCGGATCAACGAACTGCAACAACCAACACCAGAAATGAATTGAGGCTATCGAAATGTTGAAAAATCGAATTCATCTCCTTCCATTCCTCTGCGCCTGCTTGTTGCTGCTCCTCTGCTCCACGGCGTCGCGCCTGCTGCATGCACAAACCCCTGCAACCACTGCGGCGGATGCGCCCAAAATGGAGTTCGTATTCGAAGAAGTCGTGACTTTGGGTGCCGGTGTGCATCCCGGCGCAACCCCTTGGGGTGAGCGCAATATCATTCCCATCACCGGAGGTAGTTTTTCCGGGCCGAAGATCAAAGGGAAGGTTCTCTCCGGCGGCTGGGACTGGCAGTTGGCCACGCAGACTGGCTGCTTCAAAATCCAGGCGGATTACATGATTCAGACCGACGATGGTGCCATCATCAACGTCATCAACAGAGGCACATCGTGCAAGAGCACAACGGAAAAGCCCGGGCGTCTGCTGACGACTCCGGTCTTTGAAGCGCCGGTCGGGCCATACGAGTGGCTCAACGGAGGCGCTTATCTCGGCACACTGGAAGGTGCCACCGTCGAAGGAAAACCCGCCGTCCGCATTCGCTTTTACAAGGCTCTTTAATCTCTGAAATGGACCGCTGAATCAGGTTCACGCGCGGCTCCGTCGCTATCATGATAGCGACGGAGCCGAGAATGGCGCAGCTTTCCTTTGCATCCGATCTGATTTGACAAATGATACTCATGGATACAAACGTAGTTTCGGAGGTCATGCTTTCCAGACCGGATGAGCGCATCCTGCGTTGGCTTGACCAACAGCCTCAACCCTCGATCTGGACGACTTCCGTGACGGTTTTCGAGATTTGCTTCAGTCTGAAGACGACGTCGGCCGGGAAGCGGCAGATTGCGCTCATGGACTCTTTTGAGCGTTGGCTCGACGAGGTTATGCAGCAGTGAATCGTCAACTTCGACGAGACCGCGGCACGGTGTTCGGCGGAATTGGCCACTGAGAGACAAAGTAGGAGGCGGCCCGGGGAACTCCGCGATACCATGATCGCCGGAATTGTTCTTGCCTCTCATGCCACTCTGGCCACGAGGAACGTCAAGCACTTTCAGGAGATTGCCTCGTCCGTGGTGAATCCCTGGGATGCATAGAGACGGCAATCGTTGGCTCCTGATAAGGTAGAAGGCAGCCGTTAGAAAAAGAGAGAACACTGCACTCGCATTCCGAGTGATTGAAGCATTTTGCACTTCGCCTGGGAACGTTGGTTTCGACTGGACAGCAATTTCGATGGAAACTTTGATCGCCGAAGGACTCGGCAAAAGTTATAAAGGCCGGCAGGTGGTGCGCGGAGTGGACCTGCGCATCTCGCGCGGCGAGGTGGTCGGTCTGCTTGGCCCAAACGGCGCGGGCAAAACCACCAGCTTTTATATGATTGTGGGCCTGATCGAGCCGGAGAGCGGGCGCGTGATGGTGGACGATACCGATATTACGCGGGTGCCTATGTACCTGCGGGCGCGCAACTTCGGCATCAGCTACCTTCCGCAGGAGCCTTCAGTCTTCCGCAAGCTCACCGTCGAGGAAAACATTCTGGCCGTGCTGGAAGCGCAGCCGCTGGGCAACCGCGAGCGCCGCGCCCGCACCGAAAAGCTCATCGGGCAGCTCAATCTGGGCCATATTCGCACCACGCGCGGCTACGCGCTCTCCGGTGGGGAACGCCGCCGGGTGGAGATCGCCCGCTCGCTCTGCATTCAGCCCAACTTCATTCTGCTGGACGAGCCGTTCAGCGGCATCGATCCAATTGCCGTTCTCGAGTTGCAGAAGATCATCTTCGACCTCAAGGCCAGCGGCATCGGTATCCTGATTACCGACCACAACGTACGCGAGACCTTGAGCGTTACCGACCGGGCCTATATTATTGCCGAAGGAAAGATTTTCTTTGCCGGAACGCCCCATGAGCTGGGCAATAACGTCGATGTGCGCAGGCTTTACCTGGGCGAGGGTTTCTCGCTGGGGTAAGGCGTTTTTCGATCTTGTTGAAGAAGTGATTGAATAGAATTTCAACTCTGTCAATCCTTCAAACAGCCGTGAAGCAGTGCGGCATTTCACGCAGAGATTCCCGGAGGGTGGGCCGCCCAATCCGGGACTGAAGCAATCGTTGGCGGCATTTAATCCTTTAGCTGTATTCTCACCCGACTACACTTGCGTTGGGTCCAAACGGGAAGCGAGTTCCACTTTATGGCGATGCTGCAACCAAAATTGAGCCTGAAGGTCTCGCAACGCCAGATCCTGACGCCTGGACTCATGCAGATGGTGAGTGTGCTTGCGCTCAACAAGCTCGAGCTGAAGGAGATGATCGATGCCGAGATGGTGGAAAATCCCGTTCTGGAGGAGATTGACGAGACAGTTCCAATGCTGGATCAAGTCGCCAGCCGCGAGGAACACGTCGATCGGGTCGAGGTTATTACCGAGGAGCCTGCGGCAGCACCCAAGGACTCTTTCGAAGAAATTGACTTTGGATCGTACTTCCAGGACTACCTGGACCCTGGGTATCGCACCCAGCCGGAGTACGAGGAGAATGAAAAGCCCTCGTTTGAAAACTTTCTCTCCCAGCCCACGACTCTCGCCGATCACCTGGCGTGGCAACTGGGCGCTCTGACCCTGGAGCCGACGCTGAATCTGGCGGCCGAGTTCGTCATTGGCAACCTGGATGACGATGGCTACCTATCCGGCACCGAGGAAGAACTGGCGGCGGCTCTTTATCCATCGCCCTTGGGAATGCAGACGGAGCACGGCAGGCAGTCCGGCTTGCTGGATCAGGTTGCGGCCGGGACCGACTCCGCCGCGTCGGTCCCGGCATTCATTGACTCTTCCAAGCCGCATTCGACCGCTGTGAAGCTTGGCAAATACGACCTTCGCAACGGCGTCGGAGCGGTTTCCGCGCTGCCGGCCAGCGCCGAGCCACTCCGTCCCGAGCCAGTCAGTGCCGAAATTGATCTGCTGCATCGCGCCATCGATCTGGTGCAGCATCTGGACCCGGCCGGCGTCGGCGCACGCGACCTGCGCGAGTGCCTGCTGATTCAGATTGCGGCGCAACAGCATGAGTTTGCCCAGGTCTATGCCCGCCGTGCCGCCGCGCCGGAAGAAGAGGACCCGCATCGCAGCTTCCGCGCCGAGGCCGAGGCCAAGCTTGAAGAGCGGCGCCGCAGCATGGAAGTGGCCGTGCTGATTGTCCAGAGCCATCTGGCTCAGTTGCAGAAGCGCGACGTGAAGGATCTGGCCCGCGCCGCGCAGATCACTCCCGCCGAAGCCCATGCCGGCATTGAATTCATTCGCACCCTGGACCCGCGGCCCGGTCGTCAGTACAACCGCGAGCAGACCCGGCTGATTGAGCCGGATGTGGTCTTTCTGAAGCGGGGCGGCGATTGGGTGGTCTCCATGAACGAGGAAGACCTGCCCAGCCTGCGCCTCAGCCAGCGGTATCGGCGCATGTTGACGGCCGAGGGCACCGACAAAGAGGTCAAAGATTACGTGAAGGAGCGCTTCCGCTCCGCCATGCAACTGATGCGCAATATCGCCCAGCGCAAAAGCACCATCCTGCGCACCTGCGAGGTGATCGTGCGCCGCCAGAAGGATTTTCTGGAGATCGGCATCGAGGCGCTGCGCCCCATGATGATCAAGGAAGTGGCCGAGGAGATCGGCGTTCACCCCTCGACGGTGAGCCGCGCGGTCGCCAATAAATACGCGCATACTCCGCAAGGAGTGATCGAGCTGCGCTTCTTCTTCTCCGAAGGTTCGAATGGGCCGGAGGGCGCGGATACGCCGCTGCTGGTGCTGAAGCGCAAGGTGCGCAAGCTGATCGAAGACGAGAACCCGCGCAAGCCGCTGACCGACGACCAGTTGGCTGCAATGCTCGAATCCCAAGGCATTCAGCTCACTCGCCGCACCGTGGCCAAGTATCGCGAGGATATGAATATCCCCTCGACTCACCAGCGCCGCCGCCGCGATGCGTAGCGTGAATCCCGCCTGAAAACAGCATCCAATGCAGCTCTGAAAATGCAGCCCTGTAACAGTTCCCTCTTTCGTCGCCGCCCCACGAGGGCAATTCCATGGAGATTGACTTGGCACAGCGTTTTTGGGGTCGCAAATCGGGCCCAAAAGGATGATTTTGAGGCCAAAATCGGGCTTTTGGGGGTCAAAAAGGGCCAAAAATCGGCCTCTCTGTTTACTCTTCAGTAACGATGTAAAATTTACAAATAATTGATTCCTTGTGGTTTACTTGATTCAGTAGGGGGCAAAATGCGATTTCCACAGGGGGAGGGGGTGGGGGTACGCGATTCTGACCATTCCAATCCAGGTCGGACTGGGCCGTTCAGAGGGATCTTCCTCATCTCTTCATTGTGCGCGTTGCGTCGAGAATCGTGCGCAAGTGGTCGGAAATATGTTTTTGGGGGATGAGATTTTGCTTGAGGCTCCGTGGGGAATTTCAGTTGGAGTGATTTGCTGGGCGGATTGAGTTCTGAGGTCTCCCAGGTTCCAAAAAGCGAGTCACCTGGGGCACCCATTTTCTTTGGTTTGATTACATTTCTGGTGCCTGAGCCACCTGGCCGAAATTCGGTATTTTCGCCTCCCACTTCGGCGCTGCTCCGCTTTTTCTCCCACTTTTCACGGGAATCTTGCCGTCTCTTGATCGTTTCTCCCTCATACTGCGCTCAGACTTTCATCTCTGAATCTGGAGGGAGACCCGATGCGCGTTCCGTGGGTGAGAGCAGTGATCTTTGCCGTGGCGCAGGCGGCAGCCAGTGCCGCGGCCCAGCAGACTACCCCACCGCCCAGCCAATTGGTGCGCGAAGTGGTCTACAACGAACTCCACGACCATGATCGTCACGGCTATTGGCGCTATTGGATTCAGCGCCGTTCCCCCAAGGAAACCCGTCTGGAAGAGCAAGTCGAGACAGTCGACGGACCGGTGACGCGCCTGGCCCTCAGCAATGGCCACACCCTGGATGCCGTTGGTCGCCAGCAGGAAAAGGCGCGCATCGACCATCTGCTTGCCTCACCCGACGAACAGGCCCGCAAGCGCCAGGACTATGCCGACGACGAAAAGCGCATTGGCCGCATTCTCGCGCTGCTTCCTGACGCCTTTCTCTATGAAAATCTCGGCGAGGAGAACGGCTGCGTACGGTTGCGCTTCCGTCCCAATCCGGATTATCCCGCCCACTCGATCGAGGCGCGCATCTTTCACGCCATGAGCGGAGAGCTGTGGATCAACGCGCGCTCCAAGCGCCTGGCCCGCCTCGATGGCCATCTCATCGAGAATGTGGACTTCGGCTATGGCCTGCTGGGGCGCCTCTATCAAGGCGGCTGGTTTCGTCTGGAACGTACGCAGGCCTCGGCCACCGATTGGAAGACGGCGCGGCTGGAGATTCACATGAACGGACGCGCGCTGTTGCTCAAATCCATCGCACGAGAGACCAGCGAAGAGCGCGGAGGCTTTGCGCCGGTTCCGGCAGGAATGAACCTGTCGCAGGGCCTTGCGTTGCTGGAACAGAGCACGAATTCCGGTACTTTGGTTACTCCGGCAGCGTATTTCGTGCGTTGAAAAGCTGTGGAATTCCCCGCGTATTCATTGGGGTTTTCTAATTTGCGCCGGAAATTATGCTTCAAAATCAGACAAATAGCCTTGAAAATATTTGTTAAAGTTTATTGCTTCCCGGTCGATACTCGGCTTGAAGGAGAGAACCTAAGGGAAGGAGCGAAGGAAATGCAGATCAGTTCCATTTCGAGCATCAGTTCAGCGCAGATTCCCGCCTCCCGCCCTTCCGATGTCGGCCTCAATGCCGTCACTGGCGTCCCCTATACAGCGCGCGTCGGCGGCAAGACCTACTCTGCCAATATTCAGCAGATGGAGAACGAATTTGAAGCGCAGGTTCCCAGTCTGCTGGGCGTCGACGTAGTGGCCCCGACAGTCGAGAAGGTGGAAGACAGTCTCAGCAATCTGATCAACTTTTTTGCCTGAGACGCGCGCAGCTTTACCACGCGGTGGCTTCTTCATTCATTGCGGTGGCTGGATGCCTGTCCAGTCCTTCTCCGCCGCGTGGGCTTCCCTCCTCGCCGCTGTGAACCGGCCAAGGAGAATTGCGCTGGATTCTCTGCGTGGAGGCAATTTCAGTACATTCGTAACTTGGATTTTGCTTCAATCCTGCTTTTTGTCGTTTTTCCGTACAAATATTTCAAAATTTGCTCAAGTTATTCGCCATACTGTCGATCAATGGGACATGAACAGTACCCGGTCCGGCACCTGAAGCAGATTTTACCCAGGAGAAGGCGAATATGGGCATTGCACCAATCAGCGGCCTCACCTCATTGCCCGCCATCCGTCCCGTCGAGATGGAACTCGGCTCCCCCGTCGAGCGCGTCGAAAACTCCATTCGCACCGGCGACGAGACGTATTCACCCAGCGACGGCCGCTCCGCCGACGAGTCCGAGGAACAGTTGGAAGCCTCCGCGCCCGAGGATCTCCCCGAGGACCCCCCTGACGAGGAATCCTCTGGCGAAGAATCCGCAGAACCCGCTGCCTATCCTCCCTCCCCGATCATCGAAAAAAAGATCAACTTCTTCGCATGACAGCCGTGAAAGAATCAGCTTTTGAATTGGAGTAGTCTCATGCCGACGATCAGCCGATTTTACGGCATCTTGATTCAAATGTACTTTGGCGACCACGTGCCGCCTCACTTTCATGCGCTGTATGCCGAATATGAGGCCTTGATCGATATTCGAACCTTGGAAGTCATTCGCGGAGGGCTGCCAGCGCGTGCCATGGCTCTGGTATTAGAATGGGCACAACAGCACCGCGAGGCTCTGAGGAGGGATTGGGAACTATGTGCACAGAATCAATCGCCAACCATCATTCCTCCACTTCCTTAGTGGAGGAGATCGCGCCCAACTCGCCGTGGCGAGTTACCGCGGTCGAAGCTCTTTCAGATTTCCGGCTGCAAGTTGTTTTTGCCGATGGCCTGACGGGAACGGTCGATTTAGATGGCTTGGTGCATTCATCGCGGGCTGGAGTCTTTGCCGTGTTGGCTGACCCGTCCCTGTTTGCGCAAGTCAGACTGGAGTACGGCGCAGTTTCCTGGCCTGACGACCTGGACCTCGCTCCCGACGCAATGCACACCGCCATTCAGGAGCGTGGGGAGTGGCTGCTGTAAGAAACCATCTATATTGTACGTTTCTGGCTCTGGCGGCTGCCTGCACGGTGGCCGCGCAGACGCCGCCCCCCCCCGCGCCTGTCGCTCCGGCGCGTTTTGTGGTGGTGCTGGATGCGGCGCACGGGGGCGACGACGCGGGCGCGCATCTGAGCGACAATCAGCTTGAAAAGAGCTTTACGCTGGCCCTCAGTGTGCGGCTGCGGTCGCTGCTGGGGGCGCGCGGCTTTCAGGTGGTCACTACGCGGGAGATCGACGCGGCGGTCGAAGCGAATCGACGCGCGGAGATTGCCAATCATGCCGCCGCGCAAGCCTGCTTGAGCCTGCACGCATCGCAGAGCGGGACGGGGGCGCATCTGTTTGTCTCCTCGCTCAGCCCGGCGGCCTCGGCGCGCTTTGCCGCGTGGAAGACGGCGCAGGCCGGGTGGGTGACGCGCAGCTTGGCGCTGGAGGGGGTGCTGAACTCGGCGCTGGGACATGCCGGATTCAACGTGACCACGGGGCGCACCTCTCTGCCCGGCGTCGATAGCATGACCTGTCCGGCGGTGGCCGTGGAGATTGCGCCGGAAGCGGCGGCCGGCAAGAAGGGCGCGCAATTGGACGATCCCGCCTATCAGGCGCGAATCGCCGAGGCTCTGGCGGCGGCGCTGCTGGAGTGGCGCGCGGAGGCACGGCAACCATGATCCCACGCCACCAAACCATCCTCTTTATTGTGTTACTGGCGGCCTCGCTGGTGATGGGCATCATGCTGTGGCAGTTGCGCGAGCACGCGCACCGGCAACTGCTGGACGGCGCCGACTCCGCGCCGACTCATGCGCCGTTGGTGGCGCCTAGCGAAGAGGCAACGCTGCTGGTGGCCAACGACAGCGACGGCTCGATGCTGACCCAGGTTCACGCGCTGCCGCTGCCGCAGGACCCCGGCGGACGGGCGCGCGCGGTGCTGGGTAAACTGCTGGATCTATATGCCGCGCCCGATGCCAGCCATCCGGTTCCCGGCGGCGCGGGCGGAGTTGCCCAGGTCTTTCTGCTGCCCGTTCCAGGCAATGCGACCACCAAGACGCCGCGCGGCGGAGAGGATCAGGATTCACCGCAACTGGCCGTGGTCAACCTGACGGGAACTTTTGCCGCCAATCACCCCTCCGGGTTGGAAACCGAGACTCTGACCGTGCTTTCGCTCTGCGGAACCCTGCACGTAAATCTGCCCCGCGTCACCCAGGTGCGATTCCTGGTGGACGGGCAGGTGCGGCCAACTTTGGCCGGTCATGCCGACCTAACCCGGGCTTATTTGGCCGCAGAGGCGGTACCTGGCGAGGGAAATCATCCGTAACCGGTGCCGAAATCCCCAATTCCTTTTTTGCTCGATCAGCGGTATGATTGCTCTGAAGCCATGCCCCGTTCCGTTCACATTTCGACGCTGATTCCGCCACCGCTTTCCATGGTAAAGCGCTTGCGCATTCCCAAGGCTCGGCAAAAACAGTTGCTGGCTATCATGGATCAAGCGCGCCAGCGCACGGCGACCGCGAATCCGCGAGAACTGAGCGATGGCCTCCGGCAGGGAAAGAAGCTCCTGAGTGCCTCCGCCGCCCGTTAACCCCGATGCGGTATTTCTGAATATTCCTTACGATAAGGAGTTTCAGAATCTCTATCTTGCTTACATTTCAGGACTTTACCAACTGGGCCTTGAGCCTTTTGTCACCTCCGGTATCCCCGGCGGAGAGCGCAGGCTGGACCGGATTCTATCCCTGATCCAAAGCTGCCGTTATTCCATTCACGATCTCTCCCGCGTCGAGATGAGCGTGGCTCCGCCAGCCACTCCGCGTTTCAATATGCCGTTGGAATTAGGGCTTACCATCACCTGGGCCAAGATGCACCCCCGCCGACACACTTGGTTTTTGTGGGAATCAACCCCGCGACGGATACAGAAATCGATGAGCGACCTGGACGGCACCGATCCCTATATTCATACAGGATCGGTCGAGGGCGTGTTGAGCGAACTACGCAATGCATTTATCCATAGAAATGCCCCACCCGTACGAAAAATGGTCGCGGCATTCCGCCTGCTCGAAGGCAATCTCGATGCGATTCTGGCTGGAGCGGGGACGCGCAATCTCTACGCGGCGAGCGTCTTCAAGGATTTGTGCTTCGTGGCCTTGAATGCGGCGCGCATCGAGCTGGGCACGTAGGCTAAACAGGAAAAACCTCCCCTTCGCCCCGAATTTCCCGGTACCTGGCGAGGGAAATCATCCGTAACCGGTAAAGTATTTCGCCTGTAACGGAAAAAATTGTATTTTTCCGTTACAAACTTAAGATTTCGGGAGTATGATTTTTTCACGTAGCCGAATCACGCTCTGTGATACCAGCGTAGGCCGCTCAGCGATCAGGGTTTGCATGAGTTTGTCACCCAGTTTTCCGCTGATTCCGGCATTTTGAGTCGCTGATGAGTAGGGAGTGCTGTCTTCTACGTCTGGCTGGCGAGCGAAGATTCCATAAAACGACTCAGCACAGCCGGGAAGGGAGTCCATCGTGCCTCCATCGCCTGTTAATCCTCAGTTCGGACCTTCCGAGTCAACGCTTCGGCGCAGATTGCCTGATGTGCGCCAGCATCGCCCTGAGTACGATAAGGCTACTCCTCCCACGATCGGGGTCTTCGACTCCGGCTTTGGCGGTCTGACCGTCCTGCGCGCGCTGGTCTCCCGGCTCCCGCAGGCCCAGTTCGCCTTTCTGGGCGATACTGCCCGGTTGCCCTACGGTTCCAAGTCGCGCCGCACGATTGCCCGCTACGCCGCCGAAAGCGCCCAGTTCCTGGTGCGCGAGCAGAACGCCGAGTTCCTGGTGATCGCCTGCAATACGGCCAGCGCACTCGCTCTGGACGCCATTCAGCAGGCTGTACAGGTTCCGGTGATGGGCGTGATTTATCCCGGCGCCGCCGCCGCGCGCATTGCCTCGCGCACCGGCGACGTCATTGTTTTGGCCACCGACGCCACCATTCAGAGCCATGCCTACGCCGCCGCCTGCCGCTCCGAGGGCATGCGCACCATCGAGAAGGCCTGCCCGCTGCTGGTGCCGCTGGTGGAAGAGGGCTGGGTGGATCACCCTGTGACCGCCGAAGTCATCCGCGTTTACCTCGAAGAGGTTTACTCCGAGGCCGCGCAGAAGGGCTTCAACCCGGATACCTTGGTTCTGGGCTGCACTCACTATCCGCTGCTGCGCCCGCTGATCGAGCGCGCCGTTCCGCAAGGCATGAAGGTGATCGACTCGGCCGAAGCCACAGCGATTGCCGCCGCCCACCAGTTCGATGCCTGGAGCGCTCTGCCGGTTGCGACCTCTCCGTCGGCGCAAACCATCGTCCGCTGCTTCGCCACCGATTCGGTCGATAAGTTCGAACGACTCGGCTCCCGCTTCCTTGATCGGGCCACCGGCAAGGTCGAGTTGGTGGACCTGGGCGGATAAACGAATCATTTTATTGAAGATGTGTGGGGGTCGGGGCGCTTGCTCTGGCCCCTCGCTTTTTGCAGCCGGGTTGCCCGCCCCGCTTCGACCAATCCGGCTCTGATATTCTTTATGGATGGGTGGTCCGGCACTTTCCCTGTTCACGGACCATGGAGGAAGAAAGCAAGCATGATCAATCTGGCGGGTAAGACGGCCGTCGTCTTCGGGCTGGCCAACAAGCGTTCCATTGCCTGGGGTATTGCCCAAAAATTGCATGAGGCCGGTGCGACCCTGGCCATCTGCTATCAAAACGAGCGCATGAGGCTGGAGGCGGAGAGCCTGATCGCCGAGTTGCCCGGGGCCAGCGGCTTTCAGTGCGATGTCTCGAACGACGCGGAAATCGACGCGCTCTTCGTCGCGCTCAAAGAGAAATACGGCAAGCTGGATACGTTGGTTCACGCCGTGGCCTTTGCGCCCGCGGCCGACCTGCGCGGCGACTTTCTGCAAACCAGCCGCGAGGGCTTTCGCGTGGCCATGGATGTGAGCGTCTACTCGCTGATCGCCGTCAGCCGGGGCGCTGCTCCGCTGATGACCGAGGGCGGCAGCATCATGACCCTGAGCTACTACGCCGCCGAAAAGGTAGTGCCGAATTACAACGTGATGGCCATCGCCAAGGCCGGTCTGGAGTCGGCTGTGCGCTACCTGGCCGCCAACCTGGGCCCGCGCAATATCCGCGTCAACGCCATCAGCGCCGGACCCATCAAGACGCTGGCTGCCCGCGGCGTCGGCGATATGAACGAGATGCTCCGCTCACACGCCGACCGCGCTCCGCTGCACCGCAACGTCGATCAACTCGAAGTGGGCGGCACCGCCCTGTTTTTGGCCAGCGAACTCTCCACGGCCATCACCGGGGAAATCATGTACGTCGATTGCGGCTACAACATCATGGGCTTCTAGCCACCACCTGCGCCACCTGCGGTGGGGCCAGCGGCCTTCGGCGCTGTCATCCCCTCCTCAAAGCCTCTTCCTTTGCCGTGATTCGGCGGAGGAAGGGGCTTTTTCATCTTGACAAAGCGAAGATTCATCGAATCTCCTTGAGTAGAGGTTCTTATGGTGACTCGGCAAGGCACGATGGATTTCATTCTGGAGCAGATTGAGGGCGCGGGTCCGGTCAGCGCGCGGAAAATGTTCGGCGAATATGCGCTGTATCTGGGTGAAAAAACAGTGGCGCTGGTCTGCGACGGGCAACTGTTCGTCAAGCCCACGGTGGCGGGCAGGAAGTTCATCGGGAATGTGGTGGAGGGCTTCGCCTTTCCCGGTGCCAAAGCCTCTTTCCTGATTACCGGCGACCAATGGGAGGATCGCGACTGGCTCACGCGACTGATCCAGATCACCGCCGCCGAGTTGCCGGAGCCGAAGAAAAAAGCAGCAAAGAAGAAAGCCTGAGTAATTTTGCAAGAGGCTCGCTTGAACGCGGATTGCTTGGGCGGAAGATCGGCTCAACGGGCGGCAATTACCCCTGCAAATGCTCCTCGATGAGGCGATCTACAAGCGGAATGAGCTGTTCGCCGCTGCGGGGCAGCACAAAGGCCTTGGCGCGTGGCTCCCAATCGAGTTTGAAACTGGTGGAGAGCGCCGAAATCCAGATCTGGCGGACCGGAGCGTTGGGGGTAATGACAAATTTGCCGACAGGCTCGTCAAAGAGAACGTTCAGCACGCCGTTCTGCTCCTCGACTTCAAAACCGGCATCCACTTCTTCCTCGCGGTGAAAGAGGTGCTGTTTGAGGGCTTCAAGAGCGGCTTCGGCGGTGCGGCGGAATTCCTGTTCGTCCATCATGGGTCCAGTGTAGCAACTTTCGCGCCGCTGTCCAGCCGTTGCTTCCCATGGTTCATTGCCTTCCCTCAATCGCCCTGACGATCAAGGGGATCACTGCACCTTGCGCGTCGGCTTTTGCATGGGGACCACCTGCACGGTCACATCGCGCACTTCGCTGAGGAAGCGGTTGATGACCGAGCCGTGAATGAAAATATCCCAGCGGGAGCGCACCGACTGGCCAAAGACCACGTGCGAAATGCCCTCCTGCTGGGCAAACCGGATGAGCGCATCGGAGACGTTGCGATCCGTGAGGGAGATCACCTGCGCGCCCAGATCGCGAGCCATGCGCTGGTACTCTTCCAGACGATGGAAGGCCTCGGGGTCGTTGTGGCCTTTGTCGTCCGGACGGGTGACGTAGATGGCGTACCAGTTGCTGGCCAGGCGGCCGGCGATGCGCGAACCGACGCGCAACAGCTTTTCCGTGCCGGGGCGTGTGCTGAGGCAGACCATCACTTTCTCGGGAATCGGCGCCTGCTCCAAGCCCTGATTGCGACGGTATTCGGAGGCGCGGCTGCTGACCTGCTCGGCGGTGGTGCGCAGGGCCAACTCACGCAGCATATTCAGATTGCCCTTGCGGAAGAAGTTGGCCAGCGACTGCTCGACCTTTTCCGCCGCGTAGATCTTGCCCTGGCGCAGTCGCGACCGCAGTTCGTCTACGGTCACATCGACGTTGACCACTTCATCGGCGCGCTTGAGGAAATTGTCGGGAACCGTCTCGCGGATGGTGGTATTGGCGGAGCGGGTGACCGCATCATTCAGCGTCTCCATGTGCTGAATGTTGACCGCCGTCATCACATTGATTCCGGCATCCAGCAGGTCGAGAACGTCCTGGTAGCGCTTGTTATTTCGGCATCCCGGAACGTTGGTGTGGGCCAGTTCGTCCACCACCACAGTATGCGGATGGCGCGCGATGATCGCGTCCAGGTCCATCTCTTTGAGGTTGACGCCACGGTAAGGAATCACGCGCAGGGGGACCATCTCAATGTCCCGGATGCGCGCTTCCGTATCCTTGCGACCATGAGTTTCGACCAGCCCAATGACCACGTCCACGGCCTGCTGATGCACCATGTTGTAGGCATCGTTGAGCATGTGGTAGGTCTTGCCCACACCCGGCGCCGCGCCCAGATAAACCCTCAGCTTGGCCGCTTCCTGCTGTTTTTCCAGAACGAGTTCAGCCATGGATCAGCCCACCTCCACAGGATGATGGACGGCCTCGGCGGCCGCGATGGGGAGCGTGAAGCGGAAGGTGGTTCCATGACCGAAACGGCTCTCAACCGCGATCTGTCCATTCAGCGATTCGACCAGACGACGCGCCAGCGCCAAGCCCAGGCCCGAACCGCGCTCGGAGAAGGTATTGAAGCGGTCGAAGATGGTGCCCAGCCGCTCGGCCTCAATGCCGCGCCCGGTATCGCGCACAGTGAACTGCACGTAGTCCTTGACCTCTTCGGCAGCCAGCAGGATCTCGCCCTCCTCGGGGGTATAACGAATGGCATTGGAGAGCAGATTGTCCAGGATTGAGCGCAGCGCGCGGCGGTCGGACTCGACCACGGCCAGATCGGCAAAGGCGCTGATCTCGACGTGAATCCGCTTGCTCGCCGCTTCGTCACAAAAGCGATCGCGGGCCTCGCACAACGCTTGTAACGGCCGCAGCCGCTCCATCTTGAAGTCGCGCTTGCCGGTATCCAGCTCGGCCACTTCGATCAGATCGGCCATCAGGTCGTCCAGCTTCTCGGCCTCTTGACTGGCAGCAGCCGCCAGTTCGCCTTGCAGGCCGCGCAGTTCCCCGCCGAACCCCTGGGACAGCGCGTACAGGCCGCGCCGCAACAGCAACAGCGGGTCACGCAGTTTGCGGCTGGCCACGGCGATGAATTGCGTTTTAAAGCGATCAATATCCTGGAGGCTGGTCACATCCTCGAGCGTGGTCACGGTGCCCAGCAAACGGCCTTCTGAGTCGCGCATGGGCATGGTGCGCAGCCGGTAGCTGCGTTCCTGCTTGCCGATGCGCATGGGCAGCATGGCCGCCTCGCCCTCGACGGCTACGGCCTTCTGCATGGAGACAGCGGCCTTGATGGCGCTGAGAATCTTGTCGCCGCCGGGGGTGTTGGTCAGGGCCATGCGATCAGTCGCGGCCTCGCCCAGCAGTTCCGCCGCCGAGGGGTTCACCTTCAGAATCTGGCCTCTGCCGTCGGTGACGATGATTGGCTCAAAGATGGATTGAAGCACCGCATCGGAGAGTTGAAACTCCATCTGGCGACGACCGGCATCGGAGTCGCGCAGATCGCGAAGGCGCACCGCGATCCGGTTCAGCTCACTGGCAATGATGCCGAAATCGTCCCGGCTGCTCCACTCGACGCGATGCTCCAGGTTGCCCTGCGCAATCCTGCGCGTATCGCGAGCCAGCATCTGAATGGGGCGCAGAACAAAGTAGACGGTTCCCGCGCCAACCAGCAGCGTTACAGCGACAAAGATCCACGCCAGCCCCAACTGTCCCGCGCCAGCCAGCGCGTGGCGCGTCACGGCTACCAGCCCAATCATCAGGCCAGCCAGCACCGTACAGCCAAGAATCAGTCGCTGGGTCAGGTTCAGCATCGCCCCGGTCTCCTGCCCGGAAATTTATACCTCTGATTCTACGCAGTGTAGCCGCCAGCACCCGCACTAGGGAAGCCTTCAAGCAGCCTTTCGCCATCGAGCGTCCCATTCGCACGTGAAGCGCAACACCAACCTCTCCATTCTGGCCGATCAGGGGCGGATGCGCAAAATTTGTTCTTGGGCATTCAGAAACCAATCACACCGCAAGGGCTTGGCGGCATTGCGGACGGTGATTGATCCGGCCCGTAAACCCAGGCGACTGGGTGCCCCATCCTTGCACTTTTTTCTTGCGCAAGGGTGGGAAACCTCAACACTATTTACAGGTCGGATGGTCAGGCAGTGGTTGGCACAGAGGCGATGGCCTTTTTTCGCGGGCGCAGGCGGCGGCGTAGTGGACGCTCAATCCAGCGATCAATGGCCACCGAAATTCCCACCGCAATCAAGATGCACTCAACCAATCCCAGCAAGCTCTGGTGCGCGGGATGCCCATCCATCCATCCGTTGAAGAAGCTGCTGACCACCATGGCGTGGATCAGATAGAACGGGTAGCTGGCCTCGCCAAGCGCCTCCATCCAGCGCATTTCAAGCACCCCAATGCCAGCCGGGCGCAGCGCCACACCGTAGATGAGCACGGCAAAGGCCGGGCCAAGCAGGGCGGTATGAATCACCAGGTAGGGTATCCAGGTCGCCGTGGCGGCCACGGCCGCAATCGCCGCCAAGCCAGCAAGCACCAGCGGCCAAGCAAGCTTTTGTCTCTTTTCCGCGCGCAGAAAGAGCAGGCCGGCAGCCATCCCCATCAGAAACTCCGGCAGACGCATCAGCGGATGAAACTTCAACGCGTTGATCCACCAACCCACGGTCTTGGTGGTGATCTCGGCGACGCCATCGGGATGAAACTGGTAGTAGCCCAGCGCGCAAGCCAGCGCCACAAGCCACCCAACGGGCAGGATGGCCAGCAGTTGGCGGCGAGAGAGGCGCATCATGCGCGGCAGAAGAAACGGAAAGCTGAAGTAGAACAGCGCCTCGACCGAGAGGCTCCAGTTCGGCATATTCAAGGCCAGAGCGGTTTGGGGAATCCAGCCCTCAAGCAAAGTGACGCTGAGAATTCCTCCCAGCCAGGGATGGTTCGCAACCCAGACCCACTCCGGCACAAAGACCTTGGGATCGTGCGCATGCATACGCACACAACAGTAGATAAACGCCGGCCCGGTAATGAGCATCACAAAGGCCAGCGCGGGATAGACGCGCGCAAACCGGGACTGCCAGAACTCGCGCAGGGTGGTCGTGCGTCCCTCGTAGGTGTAGACCAGGATGAAACCGGAGAGCACAAAGAAAAAGCTGACCCCGCAGTAACCAATCGAGACCAGCGCCCGCATCGGGGCCGCATGAAAAGTGAAGGCCTTCATCGCATACATGTGAAACAGCGCCACCCACAGCGCCGCAAAGAATCGGATCGATGTCAGGGCAGGCAGCCGGGGCCGCGTCATGCTCGTCGCGCTCATGGGGAAAGTCTACGCGCGCCCGGCTGGGAAAGTTCCGGAGAAAGAGCTAGTGCTTATCCGAAAATAGGTAGCGCCGACCTCCCGGTCCACGTCCGCTTCTTTACAGATCCCTACCGCCGTTGCCGACCCACGAGATATGAAACGGGCAGAAAAACTCGGAACGGTGAAGGGTACGGCTTTACGGGCTGCGGAAAAACTCCGTTGTAGCCCCAGTTTTGAAAGGGCATGACTTCAGTCGTGTCGATAAGTCACATAGAATCGTTGGGGTTTAGCCCCTGAGGAAATGCATTCTTCCATCCCCTGTACTGGTTCCGAGATGCCTCAACGCACAACGTGCAACGTGCGAGTCCAGCGGGTATCGGAAAAGATATGCAGGCCGACGTGCGCGAACCAGGCCAGTGTATTGCCGATGCCTGACTGCTCGTACTGATGGTCGGGAGTTTCAAAGGACCAGTAGTTGAACAGCGGGCGACCCACGATATTCTCTCTGGGAACAAAGCCCCAGTAACGGGAATCGAGGCTGTTATGGCGGTTATCGCCCATCATGAAGTACTGTCCGGGAGGAATGACCAAATCGCCGTTTTGGATGAGATGGGGAAACTGGACGGCCCAGGCCTCGGGCGTACCTTCGTACGCGTCGGCAGTGGCCTCGGGGGCGACGGCGGGGAACTCATCAAGGAAATCAGTGTGATTTTCCGGAGTGGTGGGCTGCGCATGAGGCTGGCTCTGGGCCACGCCGTTGATGATGACAATGCCGTTGCGGATATGGAGATGATCGCCGGGAAGGCCAATGAGGCGCTTGACCAGATACTGATAGTTTCCGTTATCGTCGGCCACGGGCTTGAGGAAAACAATGATGTCGTTGCGCTGAGGCTCGCGATAGTGAACCAGCGGCATCCACGTGGCGGCGGGGGCCAGCGTGATGCGGTCTACGACCAGATGGTCGCCGACCAGCAGAGTGTTCTCCATGGAGCCGGAGGGAATGACGAAGTTCTGCCCCATAAAAGTGAGGATGAACAAGCCAATGACCAGCACGGAACAGATGCTGGCGAAGGCCTCAAAGGGCGTCTCCTCGACGCGCTCCGGAGTGGAGGCGGGCACGGAGTCGGTATCGGGTTCGGAGGGCGCGGCGGCTACGGGCGTATTTTTCTTCGTCATTTTTAGGTGCTCGTGTCAGAGATCAGGGATCAGTGGTCAGTTGAAAAAGATCAGCGGTCAGTACGCAATGAACAGAGTTACGCTTTTTCTCCGCAGTCAGTTCCCTGCTTGCTATTCCCTGTTCCCTATTCCCTATTCCCTGTTCCTTGTTCCCTGTTCCCTGTTCTAATGCACTATTCGAAAGATGCGTTTCCAGCGGGCAAAGCCGACAAATCGGGCGGCAATCTGGCTGTCGTGTCCGAGTCTATCATCTCCGGCTTGCAGGTCATTGCGCTGCACATCGGTGGTGGAGGGACGGGTGAGCGAGAAGTAGATCACCAAGGGGCGGGCAACAATAGTCTGGCGTGGAACAAAGCCCCAGAAGCGGGAATCGATGCTGTGGTTGCGGTTATCGCCGAGGACAAAATAGTCGCCCTCGGGGATGGTCAGTTCGCCGTCGCTGATAAGACTCTGCATCTGCTTCCACCAGTCGGGATCGACCTGAGGATCGGTATAGATGCGGGCGGGAAAATCGTCGCGGAAAGAGTTGGGTGCGGCGGGTTCAAAGGCGGCGTAGGGTTCATCCAGCGGAGCGCCGTTGATCACCACCCGTCCGTCCTCGATGCGCAGTCGATCACCGGGAAGACCGACGACGCGTTTGACCAGATAGGGGTGGGCGCGGTCGGGATGATGAAAAACGATAATATCGCCGCGCGTAACCTCGCGATAAGGGAGAAGCCAACGGCTCAGCTTGCTGGCGGGTGCATAGACCTGTTTGTTGAAGAGCAGAAAGTCGCCGACCAGCAGGGTGCGCTCCATGCTCTCGGAGGGAATCAGGAAAGGCTGGAGCACAAAGGTGAGCAGAAAAAGCGCGACCACCACCGTGCGCAGCAGCGAGGCGCAGGCCTCGGGCATGCCCGGCAGATGGAGCCAGTGCTTTGGCGGCTGTGCGCTCTCGGCTGGATTGCTCAGGCTTTCGATGACTCCTCCTCGTCGGTTCCCGCGTCGGCCGGATCGATTTCCAAGCCGGCTTCTTTGGCGGACTGAGACTTCAAGCGGCCCAATGCACGGCGGGCCGCATCCTGCTCGGCGTTCTTCTTGGTGCTTCCCATGCCACGCGCCAGGGACTTGCCCGGCCCACCCGGATCAGCTTTGAGCCGGACCTCGACCAGAAAACGTTTGCGATGATCGGGACCGCTCTCACTTTTGACGCGATAGACCGGTGTTCCGGCTTGCTCGGCCTGCAAAAATTCCTGCAAGGCGGACTTGTAATTTCCCAAAGCCGCGCCGGAGCGCAACTGCTCAGCCAACTGCTCGGCGGCTTCGCCCATTACGCAGTGCCGAACAAAACAGCGCACCGGATCGAGTCCCCCGTCCAGAAACAAAGCGCCCAGCACTGCTTCCATAGTATTGGAAAGCACAGTGCTTTTGCGTCGCAAACCGGTACGATCCTCGCCACGGCTGAGGCGGAGGTGATTGCCAAGACCAATCTCGACGGCCACTTCGGCCATGTGCTGGCGGCTGACCAACTGCGAACGGACGCGGGTCAGCTCCCCCTCTTGCCACTCGGGATGCAACTGAAAAAGCGACTCGGCGACGACCAGACCCAGCACCGCATCGCCCAGAAATTCCAGCCTCTCATTGTCGCCCGCACCCGTCTCCTGGCCGCTCTCCAAGGCCTGTTCATTGGCCAGAGATCGGTGCGTCAAAGCGCGCAGCAGCAGCTCGGGACAGTTGAATCCGTATCCCAACGCGGCTTCCAGATCGGCAAGAGTGACTTCCACGTGCGCCTCGATTCGTTTGCTCTGCAATCATTTTAGTCCCCCACCAGCGTAGGCTACTCGCAGCCCATAAATCCGTAGTGCCGACCTCCTGGTCCACGCATCTTTCCTCCAATGCGCATTGCGACGGAAACGTACATGTCCACGCGCTTCTCTATCTTCAAGGCCTGCAATCTACTGCGGCTTCGCACTCGCCGCAGCCGGAACTTGAGGTTTCTCTGGCGCTGCATCGTCGTCCGCGTCTTCCTCGCAGGTATGCCCAGCGGGCAAGTACGGCGTTTTCACGCCGCGTTCGGCCGCAATGCGGGTATCAAGCTGCCCATCGCGGTTGGCAAGTGCCAGTTTGTACTCGGCCAGGGCCTCATCGCGCTTGCAACTCAGGTCCATCATGCGCCCCAGGTAGATGTGCGACCAAGCCAGCAGGCGGGGTTCAGTACTGGTCGCCAGCGTCTTCTGGAAGCCGTCGAAGGCCTCGCTCGGGTGGCCGGTCAGGATCGCAGCGCGGGCTAGAATGAAGTTGGCGCGGGCGCTGTCGGCCACCGACTCAGGCGCATCGGAGTGGACGGTAAGCACCTGGCGGGCCATGGCGCTGGCGGTGGCAATGTCGCCGTCAGCCAGGCGCGCCTCGGCCAGGTCCAGGCCGCTCAACTTACGCGGCTTGCTGCGCGACAGCACATCCCCGTCGGCTTCCTTGTCAAACTCGATATGGCGCGCGCGATGGACCTGCTGATCGATGTCCATGCTGTAGACCATCTCGCCGATCGTGTCCTTGAGGCTGACCGAATCCTTTTCAAAGCGCTGCATCTGCTCGTAAAAATACTCGGTAAACACGAACCCCTGGTTCATGTCGTGGCCCATCGCGGCAGTCTTGATGGCATCCACCTTCTGCTGGTAGACCTGGCGCTCGTGCTCGAAGCGCGGCAGATCGGCACGGTCAATGTTGGCGGGAATTTTGTACTCGGGCACACCGGTATCCATGGTGCGGGCCTCAATGGCCTTGATGAGGCATTCGATGATGAGCGCCACAGAATCGGAACGCAGGCGGAACTCCAGCGGAGCCTCGCGAATCTCCTTCAGAACCGGCTGGGCGCGGTCGGTAGCACCGGCACGGGCAAGGAGCAGCGGCTCGATTACGTAGTGCAGATACGTATGGCGCACATCACTCATGCGAATCCGGCCATCGACCGAGGAAACCACCACCACATAATCGGTCCCATAGACGCGTGCGTTGACGGCGCGGGGTGAGAGCATCGGCTCGACCACCACGATGAAGCGACGCCCGTCGTAGGTCGAGGCCGGCATCTTGAGATACAGGTTGGTGGAGACGATCATGCTGGACAGCGAGGTATGCAGGCTATCGGCCTCGCGGTCGTAGATGGGATGGATGACCAGCCAAATCCCGTGCAGGTCCACGGCGGCGGCAAAGTCGCGCAGCAGCGGCACAATCTCGACGACCTGAGTCGAGTCAGGCGGCATCTGGGTCAGGTCGGCGGCCACCTCCAGTTCCGGCGGCGCAGTCAGATAAAGAGAGAGCGAAATATATTGGGCAATATCGTGCTCGGAGCCGGTCATGCGGTGCTGAGCAATGAAAAGACAGAGCTTATCGCGCTTGGCGCGAGCCTCTTCGCTCTTCGCCAGAACCTGATTGATCTCCTCGCGAACGCGCTTGCGGACCGGGGCGCTCTCATCCAGGCCCTCGTCGTAGCCACAGGCGTTCAGACCGGCCGCCATGGCAAAAAGCGGCTCGGCGCTGATCAGCGAGATGGTGGGACCGGCCGGATCAAGCAGGAAAGACGGTGCCTTTTCCCGCACAAAGCCCTGCGGCGACTGATTTTGGCCCCTATTGCTGCTGGAGGACTGAGCGGCGGCCGCCTGAGCCTGAGCCGCAGCAGGAGCAAAAGCCAGAGGAACGAGAGCGGCGGAAAGCGCCGCGAGGGAGCAAAGATTGCGCATTGTCATGATTAAACCCTGCCTGCAAGTCTACAAGACTGGTTAGACGTTTGGGCGGGGAGAAAAGAGAGGCGGCAGGGCAATCACATTTGAAAAGATGAGGCAGAAATGAAGGGTACGGGCTTTACAGGCTGCGGAAAAACTCAATGTAAGTTCACAAAACTTGCTCTTTTGCGGGTTCTGTAACAAGGGCACGGCTTCAGCCCCTGCTGATCTTTCCCGACCCACACTGCTTGGATTCGGCCCTTTTTCCGCAGCCTCTAAAGCCCGTACCCTTCAATAATCCAAATGCGATTGCCCTGAGAGAGGCGGACAGAACAGTTTTCCGCCAACGCCGGGAGGCACCTTACAGCGCGGTCGCCAGCTTGGGATACAGACCCGCGTGGCTGACTTCATAAAGGAAGAGCAGGCGCTGGCGCATCAGGTAGTAGGAGGCCGAGGCCTCCTGAGCACGGAGCGGGATGGTGATGCGGAAGCGGCGCAGAAAGCGCGCGGGAATCATGCCGATTTCCACGCACCGAACGGCGCGCCGCAACTCGACCGCCTCTTGCCTCATGCGCTCGGTGACGACCACCGCCTCGTCAAAGTTCCAGCGCTGGGCATGTGCGGCCAGAGCCAGCATGATCTCGGCATTTTGGCGCATCTTTCTCAGCCCCTCGCAGCCGCCCACCATCTGCCAAATCTCATCGGCTTCAAGGGTGAGTTGATCGCGGCAGGGGGTGAGGTAATCGACGGCGACCGCCGTAACACCGGGCAGATTCACCTTGCCTAGATCGGCGACCAGATCGTGCCATCCGCGCTTGGAGAGCTTGCGGTAGGCATTCCAATCGGCAATTACCGCGCCGACCAGGGCACAGAGGAAGGCACCGAAAGTGATGGTAAAAAAAGGCATAAAGGTCATCGCGTGAATGTTACCTTTGCGCCTTTACGATGTCAAGGTCTTTTTTTATGCGCTCGTGAAGCGCCAAAATGTGAGCCTGCAATTCGGGCGAAAGCGGCTTGCGAGGAGGCTCGTCGCGCCAAAATTGGACGATCCAGTAAACAAAGAGAAGCAAAAAAACAATTGCTCTGATACGCTCCAGATTCGTAAAATACAGTCCAGCGCCGAAGTAACAATGCAATCCATCGATTAGAATCGAGCACAAAGCCCAAACAGTCCAACCGTTTACCAACGCCATCACGTGATTTCGCCAGCCAAGACCCAAGCTTCTGGAAACCCGCGTCACGACTGCAATCAACTGACAGATCACCAAGCTGGTAAACAAATTGCCCCGAACTTCCAACCGATCCAGCATATTTTCCGATGGTGGAGTGACCAACCACGGAAGTACAGTGGCAACCAAAACGCCAATTGAGCACCACAGGATAATCAATTTCCTGGCATCCCGAACCCAAGTGCCCGTGGGACGCATGATGATCTGAGCAATCTCCCAAAGCACCGCCAATTGCAGACAAAACTCAAAAAAATCCCCCCACCAATAGATACGCGTGTACCACAGGTGGTTATCACCTCGAAAAACAAAGAACAAAACGATATTCCAAATAATATCGAAGCACAAAAATACAGTAAAAACAGGAAAATTTCGCCACCTGAGCCGAACGATGAGAACGGCGAATAAAGAAGCAAAAACGAAAATCGAAGCATCCCATAATGCCCAATCCATTGCCGACATATTCGCGCCACCCCACGGTTTTATTCTCACCGTTTGATGTGGCTCAGGATAGTGAAATCTTTGCAGCTGGTGAAATAAAACTACCGCTGATTGCTAGACGGGCGCGGTCCGAAACACATTGATGCGGCCATGGCGCAAGGAGCGGCGGAGGCGAAGAGGGTGGCGAGGAGGGCGACGAGCATGAACTTTTTCATTTAGATTCTCCTTTTTCTGGCGCGAATGCGCGCCAGATGAGAGTAATCCCAGATGTATCACTCTTGAAGAAAAACAATGTGTGCAAGAAAGGAAAAATGGAAATCAATTCGTTCCTGAAGCAGTCCCCCCACAGGCGTTGCCAATCATAGAAATCTGTAGCGCCGACCTCCCGGTCCACGTTTGTTTCTTCCTGGAAAATGCGCTATGCCATCCTGCGCATGATTCTCGAAGTGAAGTGGCGGGTGGCCCAAATGCCTGGGAAATGTGTTCAACCGCAAAAGCTGGGTGCCCCAGGTGCCGGTGGAAAGTGAGTGTCACCACAGAAGCTGGGTGCCCCAGTTGCCTCGCTTTTCGGCACCTGGGAAACCTCACAACTCAATCCGCCCAGCGAATCTCTCCAACCGAAATCCCCCCAAGAAGCCTCCTGCGAACCCCATCGACGAAACTCATAGACAGCAACTTGCGTAGTATTCTGCACACAACGCGCACAATGAAGAGATGAGGAAAAACCCTCTGAACACCCCAATCCGACCTGGATTGGAAGGGTCAAAACCGCGTACCCCCACCCCCTCCCCCTATGGAAATCGTATTTTGCCCCCCAAGAAATCAAATAAAACCAAATGAATCAACCATTTGTAAATTTTACATAGTTACTGGAAAGTAAACAGAGAGGCCCATTTTTGGCCTTTTTTTGCCCCAAAAATCCCGATTTTGACCTCAAAAACGCCCTTTTTCGACCCATTCGCACACCCGAAAAATGCCATCAACGCAAAACTGGCCGAAGGATTTTTGATCCCTCGGCCAGTCAACTCTTCAAAAATTTCACAATCAAAAATTATCCGCGCACCGAGACTCCAGAGAACGAGAGGACGGCGAGTCCGCGGACAGGCTGCCCAAAGCGGCGGGCTGGCTCAAAGCGGCTGGTCAGCAGCATATTCTCCACCTGCGAGCGGGTAGCATCATCGTCCGGACCAGAGGCGATGCGATAGTCGTAGACCTCGCCCGCGCCGTTGATATAGGCCTCGACAACGACTGGTCCTGAGCCGTCGCCAATCTGGTCGTCGCCAGCGTTCGAGGAAAGGTACAGCAACCGCGGACCGCTCACCATGCCCAACGGCTCGCCAGGGTTGGCGCGAGCCGACTCCGGCTGCGCAAAGAGGCTGACCAGCATGATGACCGTGCCAAGCAACAGCACTGCGCTGGCAAATCCGGCCGAAGCCTGAAACAGGAACGGACCCAGTGTCTCTTTCCACAAAAGATTCCAGGCATGGAACGGACTCTGCCGACGGCGGATGCGCTCCAGGACGATGGCGTCGTTGATGCGCCCCAGCAAATCCCGCGGCTCCTGTACACGGCCCAAGCTCACCAGCAGCGCCTGCGTTCTCTTCAATGAACTCCACTCGTCGGAACAGGCCCGACAGCGCTCCAGATGGGCGCCAATTCGCTGCATCTCACGCCCGCTCAGCCGGTCATCCAGATATTCGGTGAACCTGGCTCGCGTAGCTTTGCAATCGCTCATTGCGCCTCCTCTCCCAGGGGCATCTCAAATCCAGCGTTCATTGCCGCAGCGCAGATATGGGGCGCGGGAGCGGTCAGGATCGCCTTCAGACAGGCGCGTCCACGCACCAGCCGCGACTTGACGGTTCCGATATTCACACCCTGCATCTCCGCCACTTCCTCGTAAACAAAGCCCTCTATATCGCGCAGTACCACGGTCGTGCGGAACGGTTCCGGCACCTGACTCAATGCCAACTCCACCCGCATGCGCGCTTCCTCATGCACCGCCAGGTCGTAAGGCGACTCGGAGGGGTCCATCAGCAGGTCATTCAACCGCACCGGGGCACCTCCATCATTCTCGCCTATCTCCTGATCAATGGGAACTTCCTGCTGCCGGTGGCGCGCCCACCAGCGCCTCTGATTGGAGGCCTCATGCAGCGCAATGCGGTAGATCCAGGTGCGCAGCGACGACTCGCCGTGAAAGCTGTGTACCCCGCGAAAGACCTTCACAAAGACTTCCTGGGTCAAATCGGCGGCGTCCGTACGGTCGCGCATGGTGCGCGCCAGAAGAGAGTAGATCGGTTGATGATAGTGCGCGATCAACCACGCAAACGCCTCCTCGGAACCGGCTTGAAGCTCTTCGATGAGAGCCGCTTCTTCGGACTGTAGCGTCAACGCGCTGGCGATATTACCCATGGTGAGGTCCACCTGCATTCAGAATCACCCCACATTATTACCGCAACCAGAGCACACTTGGCAAAAGCCGCTGGTAACCCCAATTGCATCCGTTCCCCAACGATCCCCAAAAAACGTCAGAACCCTGCAGAAACCAAGCGCCCGAGAAGCGGAACTGCCTGCCGAAAATGAATTCTCCGCACGTCCTATAGTGTTAGACACCGGATACCCCCTGGACTGTTCCCGGAAACAGCAAATTTCTTTTTACCCCCTTCAGGACGAACGGCCCGGAGGGGTTTCCGGGGCGGGAAATATTTTCGCCTGACTGAAAAGCCCTGAAATCGCAGCTCTTTAGCACAAAAAATGCCCATCAAGCGCCCCCAGAAGACATTGCACCGTTTTTGCACAAGAGTTCAGTTTGACGAATTCCGCCAAACCGGCGAGAATAGAGAAGTTGTAACCCACTGAGTGTGGGCCTGTGGCGCAGCTGGGAGCGCGCTTCCATGGCATGGAAGAGGTCATCGGTTCGATCCCGATCAGGTCCAC
>Ga0209415_10003637_pt1 | contig 28664 bp, 22 predicted proteins | sample PeaSoiSIISIP2007_FD_187696 | JGI IMG/M metagenome (GOLD analysis project Ga0209415, IMG submission 187696) | Peat soil microbial communities from Weissenstadt, Germany - SII-SIP-2007 (SPAdes) (version 2) | ecosystem: Environmental > Terrestrial > Soil > Wetlands > Peat | place: Germany...
CTGCCAGAACGCGCTCAGGCTACGAAAATTCCCGATTCCCAAGATTTCTCAGCGGAACAAACTTACAACACACTAGGGCTGAACCGCGTTCTTCTTGAGCGTCTCCTGGGCCAGCGGCAGCCCGAGCACATCCTCATCCGGCAGCCAGCCGTAGTGGGGGCCCCCAAGCTGGGTCGGCGATGTCAGCGCCCCGATTCCCGGCATGCTGCTCTCCGTCTCAAGGTACTGAAAGACGGTGTCCCCGGCCGAGTTCTTCACCGTGTATTGGACGTTGATCTCTCCGGCGCTCCAATAGAAGGTGTGGGTGAAGGTGTACCAGCCGCTCGTCGATTCCTCGAACGGTCCGGTGCTACAACCACCAGCGTTGTTGCTGGCACTGATGTAGAAGCCACCGCCACCATCAGACGTCGAGCAGAGGTTGAAAATGAAGTCCTGCGCGAACGTCCCGGCGCTCGAGTTGAGGGCCACGTCCCAGTCGACGATCTGACCGGGATTGACTCCCGCCCATGCCGTGTCGAGATAGATCTTGATCGACGACGTGAAACCGTCGGTGGGGAAGACGTTCTCGGCCCCGGCGAGGGCTCGTTTGCCGAAGTTGATGAAGGGGCCTTCGCACGCCTCTTCGCCCGGCGTCGAGCAACCGTTTGGCCCTTCGGTGATTCCGGGCGGGAGGTCCCAAAACTGACTGTACGATTGCGGTGCACCCGTGACCCGTGCATAATGCGTGCCGTTGCCTGGCGGAGCAGGGACGGCAGGCGCATATCCGCCACCGTTGGCAAAACTGGATTTGACAATGTCGATCTTGCCCCAATCGCCGAGCATCCCGTCGCAGCTGGCGACCTTGTTCGACGGACCGGGAGCCGCGTGAGAGCACCAACCCTTCGAGTTCGACTTGAACTTGTTCTTGTACTTGGAGACTTTCACCTTCGTCGTTGCGTACGCGCTTGGCACTGTTATCGCCAGTGAAAACAGAAGCGTCAGCGCTGTTGCCGCCGTGATGACGCCTAGGAACCTGCGTTTGAATCCCACTTGTGTCCCCTCTGTCGCCGCGTTAGGTCCGCTGCCAAGATTTCAAGTTCCATGAGTCAAGTTCCATGTGGTGGCGAAGAAATGGCATTCTCGCCACCACTCATCACCGGGTCCGTCTCCGCAATCTTGCTCGACCGTCTTGGAGCCACAGCTTTCTTCCCTTTAGCGAGCGCATGATCCCGGGGGCTCACGGTGACGCTGGATGCCATTCAGATCATGAAGGCGATGTCACCGTCTGCTCGTATTTCGCCGCCGGACTCTTAGCCACCCGAACAGCACCACCTGGCTTGTAATGGGCCTTAATGGTGTAGGAGCGGGGGGCAAGGCTCTCAGTGTCCGTCACGCTTGCATCGCTGCAATTCTCATATGTCGGATCTGGAGTCAGCGTTGCCTTGCCCAAGGCCTTTTTGGTGGTCAGGTCACGGAAGATGAGCCTGCCGGTTGGGTGCACGTCAGCCACCCGGTCACACTCCATGCCCAGAACGGTGAAGGGGACGCCGGTCACCGCCGGATTGGCCGAACTGGTGATCGTCGTAAACGTGTTGGTGGTCGTGTCAGGCGCCGCTTGGGCCACACCGACGAGCGGGCTCACCAGGAGGACGCTCACGCTCAGTATCAACCCGCCGAAGAGACACTTTACCGCCTTCGGTGACACGACGTCCGAAAGTGCCTGCCCCATGATTCCCCCCTCGTTCGGCATGACTTGACAAGCTCAACAATGACAAAGTAACAGTCCCCGTCGGGGACAAAGTAACAGTCCCCGTCGGGGCGCGCCACTGGTCCTCGGCCGCCTGGACCGAGGGGCGAGGCCGGGGTCGCCCTCGGCCCCTGAGGGTGACCTCTCGTCGGATGGCGACAGCCATCTCCGCCGGGCAAGCTCTGGGGGTGACGAAAGGACAGCTCCCGCCCGGGGTCCTGAACGGCGAGGCACATCCGCTGTTCGCACCCGTGGTCTCGTACTTCGGCCAGCTGTTCAACCCGGGCAGCAGAGGTGGCGGAGCCCTGGCGGTCCGGTGGCACGGCCGGCCCGTGGTCGACGTGTGGGCCGGGTTCGCCGACCGCCGCCTGTCGCAGCCCTGGGAGCGGGACACAATCACCATCTGCTTCTCGACCACCAAGGGCGTGGCCTCCACCGTCATCCACCGCCTGGCCGATCGTGGCCTCCTCGACTACGAGGCTCCGGTGGCGAGCTACTGGCCGGAGTTCGGCGTCGCCGGCAAGCAGGCCATCACCGTACGACAGCTGCTCAGCCACCAGGCCGGCCTCCATTCGATGACCGACCTCGTCCAGTGCCGCGAGGACCTGCTCGATCACATCGCCCTCGAGGATCGACTAGCGGCCCGGCCTCCCGACCCATGGCCGGGGCACCCCGGTTACCACGCCATCACCTTCGGGTGGCTGCTGGCCGGGTTGGCCCGACGGGTCACCGGGCTCGGCATGGCCGAACTGGTCCGTGGGGAGCTGGCCCAGCCCCTCGGCACCGACGGCTTGTGCATCGGGATGCCGTCCGACGGCCTCCGCCGCTTCGCCCCACCCATCGGCCGGACCCCGCCCGTGCGCCCCATACCCCGCCTCTTTGCCAGCTTGAGCGCCCGGTCCATGCCCACGCTCAAGAAGGTCGAGGTAACCCGCCGCTTTCTGGAGGCGCTCTATGTCCCGTATTTCGACGAAATCATCACCGGTCCGTCGCCGTTGGTGCTGAACACCGAGATGCCGTCGGTGAACGGCCTCTTCTCGGCTCACGCGCTGGCCAAGCTCTACGCCACCATCGCCAACGACGGCGAGGTGGAGGGTGTCCGCCTCATGTCGCCGGAAACGGTGACAGCGCTGAGCACCATCCAGACCAGGGCCCACGACGCGGTCATCGGCATGCGGATGAATTGGCGCATGGGATACCACCGGGCCGGGGCGCAAGGGTACCGGGGTGACACCGCCTTCGGGCACTACGGCTTCGGTGGCTCGGGGGGGTGGGCCGATCCCGCCACCGGATTGTCCTTCGGCTTCGTCACCAACGATGTGAAGCTGATTCAGGCCCCCGTCGGCGGTGATCATCGAATCTTCCGCTTGGCGGGACTGGTGTTCCGATCGGCCCGAGCTCTGCGCCGCACGTGACGTCCCGTGACAACTCGACCGGCGGTCGGCTCCGGCGAGACGGCAGGCGCCGTGGCGGCGGCCCAGACGTCCTGCGCCAACCGGGCACCCTCTGGTGGCTCCGGTGCCGTCGGGCCAGCGTCAGCCCCCGTCGGAGCCTATGAGTGCCGAAAATCCCATCCAGGGCGCTCACTTGCGCTTCCTTAGCGTCCGTTGCTGCCGCAAGGATGTGGGAAATCGAATCCAATAGCGTGGGAAATGGCCCCTACCAAGGTGCCGTCAGCCCAGGTCATTAGGGGTTTGTCGGTAGCCCCCCGACGCCAACGCCGCCCGCCCCGCCTCGCGCTGCGACACGAAGTGGTGATGCTCCGACGCCAAGTGAGGCGCCAGAGCTTCTCGCCGGCTGATCGCGCCTTTCTCGCGGCATTCAGTCCGCTCTTTCCCCGAGCTCGCCGGGGTGCCTTCGGACCCTACGGTCCTATGAGAAGTCCCCCTCCGCTCCTGCCGCGGGCCCACCGAGCTTTCCCTGGCGGCGCATTTGCGCCCAGCGCGTCACGACACGTTCCTCGCGTTCGAGTTCGTCGAGGCGCAGCTCTAGCCGCCACAAGGCCTCTTCGAGCAACGGCAGACGCCGGCGCTCGATCGCCCGAAGACGACGCTCCGTGGCGCGCAGTTCCAAGTCGAGCAGCGCCAAGGACGTGTCCGCCACGGCATAAGCGACCGCCGCTTCCAATGCGCGTCGGTAGGACGCGGCAGCGGGGACGACGGCGCCGTTGGCAGCGGCGGACTCGACGGGCCCGAGTGTCGGCAGAATGCAACGGGGGTCATCAGGGTGACGGACGCCCATCGTATTGCGCCACGCCACTTCGACACTGGCTCGCCCGGTGACGGTGATGGCGCTTCGGGCCACGTCCGAGGAGCCACCCAACAGTGCGGCACGCAGGCCCCAGGTCTCCGCTTCCATGCACGAGATGGCCCAGCCCCGACGGGTCTCCTCACGCAGGTCTGCTACCCGGCGTTGTTCGTGTCGCAACAGCTGGCGCTTGCGGTCGAGGAGCTCCACGCTACGCCGCGCCGCGGCCAGTCGACCATGTAGCCACAGGCGCCCCGCCCGTCCCGGAGGAACCAGATCAGCCACTATCCACACCGTGAACGGCGGGCGGGGAAGAATCAGCTCTCAGCGGAGCTCCCTTTCCGTAGTACGTGGCAATATCAGCGGCAGAAACCATCGTCAGCTCACGCTGAGGAAGCTCGGAGGCCACCAGCCACACACGATCGAGCGTGTCTTCGAGCGTTCGCTGCTCATCGACGCGCTGGTTGACGAGCAGCGAGTTGAACGTGTCGGCGAAGGCCAGATAGCTCCGGTCGGTCTCGGTCAATGCGCCCGTCCCGATCATCTCCGCAAGGTCACGGACCTGGTGGGCACGCGCCAGTGCAGCAACCAGCTGAGCCGCGATCAGAGGGTGGTCGGCCCTGGTTCGGCCTTCGCCGGTTCCCTTCCTCATCAGACGTGACAGCGAACCGAGGACGTCGACGGGTGGGTAGATCCCTTGGCCGTGAATATCCGGTGACAGCAGGATCTGGCCTTCGGTGATGTAACCGGTCAGATCGGGTACCGGATGCGTGATGTCGGCGGCCGGCATGCTGAGCACCGGTACTTGCGTCAGTGACCCTGCGCTGCCACGTATTCGTCCGCAGCGCTCATAGATCGAGGCCAGGTCGCTGTAGAGATATCCGGGGTAGGCGCGCCTTCCGGGAATCTCGCCTCGCGCCGCCGACACCTCCCGCACCGCCTCGCAGTAACTGGTCATGTCCGCCAACACGACAAGGACGTGCTGATGCAGGTCGAATGCCAGGTGCTCGGCGACGGTGAGCGCCACCCGTGGGGCGAGCACCCGCTGCACGACGGGTTCGTCGGCTGTGTCCAAGAAGAGCGCCAGGTTCCCGGCGGCGGTGCGGGTCTCGAGCACATCCCGCATTGTGGCGGCGTCAGCGTGGGTGAGCCCCATCCCGACGACGACGACTTTGAAATTCTCCCCGGCGACATTGGCTTGGGCGGCGATCTGGGCGGCCAATTCGAAGTGTGGGAGCCCGGCGGAGGAGAACACCGGGAGCTTCTGGCCGCGCACAAGAGTCATGACCGCATCGATGACGGAGATCCCCGTCAGGATGGGGTCGCGCGGAACATCACGCGCCGTCGGGTTGAGCGGCGAGCCTGAAACGGCGCGGGTGTCAGTTCCGAGCATTGGCGGTCCCCCGTCAAGTGGTTCTCCCATTCCGTTCCACACCCTGCCCAGCCACCCCTCCCCAACGGCAATCTCGAGGGGGCGCCCTTCGAATGCAACAGACACCGAGGCGGGGTCGATGCCCGACGTGCCCTGCAGGACCTGCATCACAGCCACGTCACGATGGACCTCAAGCACCAGTGCCCGTCGTAACTCGCCCGAGGGGAGCCGTACGTTGGCGAGCTCGTCCCAGCCGACTCCCTCGACGCCGCCCAGCACCAGGAGCGGGCCTTCGGCCTCGAGCGCTCCGAGGTACTCCACGGGAATCCGGGGCAGGCCCGTCGTCCCCATCGTCATGCCCCCTCCCCCAGCTCCTCCAGCATGGCGAGCACCTCGTCGCGTCGTCGCTCCACACCGGGGACATCATCAGGACCCACTTCGTCGCGCACCCGGGTGACACCGGACAGGTCGCTCTCCTCGACCTGAGCAGCGGAGAGCCCCCGCTCGACAAGAGCCAGACACCGATCGTAGACAGCGAGAACCATGTCGAGGAGTGCCGCCTGCTTCTCGTGTGAGCACGTGGCGTCGTTGGCGCTCAGTGCACTCTGCTGGAGGATCGCCTCGCGAAGGAGGCGGCCCACCAGCAGTATGACGCGTTCACGTCCGGGCAGGGCCGAGAGCCCGACGAGCTCGACCATCGGCGTCAACCTGTCGGCCTCGGCCAGGATCGCGACTGCACGGGCTCGGTCGTTCGCCCATCGCGGGCGCCCCTCTGACGCGTGCCATGCGCCCACCGTCTCGGCATCCCGGGAGAACGACCGTCGCCATGTCACTGCCGGGTAGTGGCGAGCGTAGGCGAGGTCTCGGTCCAAGGACCACAGACAGCGCACGAACCGCTCGGTATGGGCGGTCACGGGCTCGGTCATGTCCCCACCCGGTGGGGATACGGCACCGATGGCGGTCACAGAGCCGTCCTTGCCGCCCAGAGTCTCCACCTGACCAGCGCGTTCGTAAAATGCCGCCAGGGCGGAAGCGAGACCTGCCGGATAGCCCTCCTCGGCCGGTAGCGCACCGCTCCTCGAAGAGAACTCGCGCAGCGCCTCCGCCCATCGCGAGGTGGAGTCGGCGAGGAGCACCGCGTCATAGCCCATGTCGCGATAGAACTCGGCAACCGTCATGCCCGTATAGATGCTCGCTTCGCGCGCCATCACGGGCATGTTGGACGTGTTGGCGATCACAACGGTGCGATCGAGGAGGCTCAAACCAGTCCTTGGGTCCTCCAGGTCGGCAAGGTCAGAGAGCTCGTCGGCGAGCTCGTTACCCCTCTCGCCGCACCCAACAAAGACGATCACGTCCGCCTCACACCATTTGACAATCTGCTGCAAGAGAACGGTCTTGCCAGTGCCGAACCCGCCGGGGACGGCCGCGGTAGCCCCTTTGGCGATCGGAAACAGCAGGTCGACAACTCGCTGGCCTGTCATGAGGGGAGCAAAGAGCTGGCGGCGTTCCCGTATTGGACGCGCCGTGCGAACGGGCCACAGCTGGGTCACGGCAAGCTCTTGGCCACCAACGACGGCGATCGTGTCGGTGTCGGCGATCTCCCCGTCGTCCGCGACCCACTCGATTGTGCCCAACACTCCCGGGGGGATGAGAACGCGATGCTCGACGCCCGAAGACGTGGGGACGATGCCAAGTACGGTTCCGGGGCCCGCCTGAGGGCCGGGGGATGATCGGGCCACGAACTGCCAGCGCGTCGTCACTTCCTGTTCGAGTGAGCCGGGCGAGAGCCACGTGGGCCGTCCGGCTAAGGGACGAAGCAGGCCGTCGAAGATCCCGCCGAGAAGGCCTGGACCGAGGCGGGCGGAGAGCGGCCGGCTCAGCCCAGTAGCGGGATCACCAACCCGAAGGCCCCCGGTGTACTCGTAGACCTGAGCGGTGACGAGGCCACGACGCACCGACACCACTTCCCCCGCCAGGGCTGCGCCGCCGATTTCCACCACGTCCAGGACCGCCACCTGGTTGAGCCCCTCGATCTCGACGAGCGGCCCATTCACGCGCACCACGCGACCGGAGGAGCTTCGCTGTGTCGCGCTCAGCATGGATCCCTCTGGACCGCTCACGCCCACAACCCTTCGATTTCCTCTGCCATCGACAACAGCACATGGTCGATGAGCAAGGCCGGCCCGATTGCCATCCGACGGTTCCCAGATTCAGCCTCCACCGTTACGGTGTCAGGCCCTACCCGATGCACGGATGCACCGCCACCGAGCCGCTCGTCCACGAGCGAGGACAATTGGCGGACCAACAACTGGCCCTCTGTCGTGGAAGTACGACGCGCCAGAGCCTCGATTGCGTCGCGGCGAAGGGTCTCGTAGACGCGCCGTCGGGCTCCGAGAACCGTCTCACGGGCCAGGCGGCGTGCAGCCGTCAGCTGAAACGAGGCGATCCACTCGGCCGCCGAAGCACCCTCGGCGCGCGCTTCTGCCAGAAGCCTGGCTGCCTCCGCGTGCGCCCTCGCCAACTCGACACGCATATCCTCCTGAACGCGGGCACGATCCTCCTCGACACGCTGTCGGGCCGTTGCAATGAGGGTTTCGGACACTGGCTCCAGGGCCGACACCATGCCCTCACGCCATGTGATCGATGGCGCAGCTTGCCTGTGACGAGGGTGGATCTCCATCGCCGCACGTTCCCCAGTCATGGCGGCATGATCGCCGTCAACACGCCCTCGACCGGGACCGACCCGTCGGCCAGGGCAGCTGCCGCCTTGGGGGTGAGCACGACCACCGCCACGTCGGAGGGCAGCGACTCCCACGCGCGGCGCACGGCGGCCGGGTCCTCAGCGACGAGCACCGTGGCCCCTCCAAGCGCGAAACCCTCGACGCGCACCGCCTCGCCGATCGCCACGAGGAGCCCCATCACCCAACCTCTGGCCGGCCCGAAGAGGGCGACAAGTCCTATGCCTTCCCGATCAGGATGATGGCGATCACGAGGCCGTAGATGGCGATGCCTTCGGCCAGCCCGACGATGACCATGGCCCGCCCGAACATCTCGGGCCGCTCGCTCATCGCCGCCAGGGCCGCCGAGCCGGTGTACGCCACGCCGAGGCCGGATCCGATCGATGCGCCTGCCACCGCGATCCCGGCGCCTATGAACGCCTGACCCCCATAGGACTTCGCCGCAGCCGCAGCGCTGGTGGCTGCCCCGCTCGGACTGGCGGAGATCGCCAGCACCACGAGCACGCCCGCACCGACGAGAAGCAGGAGGTTCAGGACCTTCACCACGAGCAACGTCCGACGGGGGCGGCGACGGAGTTGGATACCAATGCCCACGGCGGCGGCGGCGAGGATCGGAAGACCGATCAACCAAGCGAACATGGAGCCTCCTTCGACGAGACGATCGGGACGTGCCAGGGGTGGAACCTCACACCTTCGGCGGTGAAGATCCGGCTGAACAACTCGTAGTACTCGAGACGCATGGCCTGGACGCCGGCCACCAGACCCTCGAGCGAAAAGGTCACCGCGTTTCCAACCACGAAGACCACCAACGCCACGAGGGAGAAGGCGGTGCCCTTATGCCACAAAGCAGCGGTGGCGTGCCACACGATCATGCACAACGCGGCGTGGGTGAGGCCGAAGGCGGCGAGGCGAGCGAATGACACGGTGTTGGTTCCGACGCGGACAACGGCGTCGAAGAGCTCCACGCCCGCCTGCACGACGCCGCTGGCACGCCCGCCCGCCTCGACGTAGAGCCCCAGGAACCCGAGCACGAGACCGCCCAGTACCAGCATCCCGCCGGCCACTTCGGCCACGAGCGAGTGGCGGTACCATCCAAGACCCACCACCGCGAGGCCAACATAGAGCCCAGCACCGGCCAGCCCCGAAGTGGCGACGAGCGCCCGGGTGGCACCGCCCTCGCGCCACCGGTTCACGGTGCCGAGCCCGTACGAGACAGCGAGGAGACCGGCCCCGGCCGCAATCGCCACGGCGAGCAGCGTGGTGGGACGGTCGAGGGGTTCCAGCCACAGAGTCGGCACAAGCCCTGTCGGGCCGAAGGCTTCCCCGAAGGCAAAGCCAAAGGCGATGCTCGCCAGCCCCGCACCGATCACGAATGGCGCGAGGTGTCGTAGACGCGCCATCGCTGCCGGTCGGCCCGCCCGCAGCAACAGGCCGCCTGCGAGGAGCAGTAGGCCGTGGCCGACGTCACCGAACATCATTCCGAACATCACGACGTAGGCGACGCCGGCCCATGCCGAGGGGTTCACGTCCCGGTAGTTGATGGTGGCGTAGGTGTCCACGAGCGGTTGGAACGCTCCCGTCGCCCCCTTAGACACGATCAGTGTCGGTGGCGAGACTCCACGTGGCGGCGGTAGGGTTACCACTGCTCCGCCGAGGGATCCCAGGCGGGCTCTCAATCCGTCCAGGACCGACGTCGGGCTCCATCCGACGAGAGCGGCCACCGAACCGTGGTGCACGACGCTGGCGTCGGCCCTCTCCAGCTCGGCCTCTCCGGCAAGCACTCCGAGCAGGCCCTGGCGCTCGAGGGTGGCGAGGGCGGGAGCCTCCGGGTCGAGAACCGGACTCGACGGCCCAGCGTCGGCCCGCTGCCGCCGGGTGCGCTCCAGCGCCTCACCGGCAGGGCCCCGTGCCTGATCGCCGACGCGTTCGAGTTGAACGACACCGGCGTCGGCGACCGCCACGAGGACGCTGCGCAGCCGGTCGGTCGGCGACACCACTGCCACTCGCTCCATGCGGGCGGGCTCGAAGGTTTCAGGCCACCGCATCGAGCAGCTCCCCGATGTCTCCGCCGCCGCGTGCCGCGATCTCAAGCGCGGCGCGCGTCCGCCAGGCGTCGGCGGCCAACAGGCCCACCACCCCCACGCTGCACGACACGTCTGGCGGCGAATGCGCCGCCAGAACGGCGCCGGATGCTTCTACCCCGGACCACCAGCGAGCTTCGGCCCGCCACACATCGTCGACCCCTGCGATGCCCTCGAGGGCCTTGGCCGCCGCTGTGGGTACCCGCCCGGCAAACTCGCCCGGCGAGGCCATCTCCTGCCAACGCGAACCCAGGAGATGGTCTACGTCGCGCCGTGCCGACGAACCCAAGGCCGAGACCGCGCCGGCGGTACCTACCCTGCTCAGCACGAGGGCCGCACCCGAGACGGCCCAGTCGCCGGCGCCGGGGACGCCGTCGAACACCCGCCGCGCCCAGCCGAGCACGAGGGCCAAGCGGACGGTCGCCAGGTCCTCTCCCCCAGGGTCGCCCCAGGACGAGGAGGCGAGCGCCGCACGAACTTCTGCTGGCGTCCTCGCCCCGGACACGGCCGGCCAGGCGGTGGCCATGGAGCCCAGAGCATAGGGATCGGGAGTCTTCTGGCCTTCGAGGCGCACCAAATGGTCGGTGATGTTGGCAATCTCAAACCCTGCCGCGAGCAGGCGGAGCGGGCCGGCGCCAAGCGGCGGGCCCCAGCCAGCCAGGATCCGCATGTGCCACAACAACGTGGCGAACACCGCACGCTCGGCCGAGGGCAGGTCCATGTCCGTCCTCACCTCGCGGCCATAGGGCGTGTGCACGAGAGTGCCGAGCGCGGTGGCGAGGGAATCGGACGCGGCCAAGTTGCGGGTCCCCTCGCGCCCGAGCTGCCGCCGGGCCAGGCCCCGTGCTCGTACCCCGGCAGCGACCCATCCGGCACTCATCTCTGTGGTCCACCGCCAGGACCTGGCCCCCACGAGGTCGCCGTCGGATCCGGGGCGGTCCTATGCGAGAGCTCCCTCATGGCAAGAACGCGTGCCACCAGTTCCTCCACCAGACCCGGTGTTCGTTCGGCGGCGACCCGTTCGATGCGCTCTGCCTCCTCTTGCGCTTGGGCCACCAGCGCGCTCCTCTGCCTCGCGGCGTGGGCCAGTCGCACGGCGGCGGTGTCCGCACGTGTCGCGTCGGCGTCCACACGAGCCTGGGCAAGGATACGGTGCACGCGTTCGGCCACCTCTGCCCGGCGGCGCGTCGCGTCCCCACTGGCCGCCTCGACCAGCGCCGCAGAACGATCTTGTGCAGCCTCAAGCGACGAGAAGATCGGTGCCAGCTCGGCTTCGATGGCCCCCGAGCGGTCGAACGGTATCCCGGCTGGGGCTGGCGCACCGGGCACTCCATGGAAGCGAAAACGCCGGAGGATGTCCCCTACCGCCGGCACCGTCGTCCCCCGGTCACTGGGCTCGCGTCAGATAGGTCACGCACCCGTCCAGTGTGGCCAGCTGCGCATAGTCCCTCTCAGGGATCTCGAGCCCCGTCGCCTCGTGCAGACCGACCACGAGGTTCAAGAAATCGATCGAATCGAGATCGAGCGCTTCTTGCAGCGTCTCCTCCACTCCGACCTCATCGAGGTCCGCCTCTGGTGCCACCTCGCGTAGGACCGAGCGAATCAGGTCACGTGCCTCATCGGTAGTCATCGCAGGTTCTCCGGATCTTGGAGCAAACGGTCGATCTCGCCCAGAAAGAGGCCACCGCGGTGTCCGTCACTCGCCCGGTGGTCCGCCGACAGCGTCGCCGTGACGCATGGTCGCACGCCCAGCATGCCATCAGATGCCCATGGGCGCTGTGCGATACGTCCAAAGCCGACCAAGGCAACCTGGGGTGGGTAGATGACCCCGAAGACCGCCTCCACTCCTAGATCTCCAAGATTGGTCACGGTGATCGTCGGGTCGCTCATCTCCGAGCTCCGAAGCACGCCTTTGCGAGCCCGGCCCACGAGGTTCTTGAGCGCTCTCATCAGTTCGTCAAGCGAGAGCTTGTCGGCATTGTGGATTGCAGGGGCAATCACACCACCTGTCCGCAAGGAGACAGCCACACCGACGTGAACCACTTCGCTCGGCATCGATTCGTCGTTGACCATGAAACCGTTCATCTCGGGTACACGCGCCACTGCCAGTGCTGTGGCCTTCAGCAATAGCACAGGAGCGACAAGGCGCTTGGAGACGGGCCGCTCGAGGTTGGCTCGTTCGAGCCAAGCGGACGCTGAGCTCAGATCGATCGTGGTGCTCAAGTAGTAGTGAGGGATCTCACGCTTGGAGCGAGCCATGAGGGCGCCGATAGCCTTGCGCATTGCAGCCTGGCGCCCTTCGACCACAGCCGCGGTCGGTTCCTCGGCGACAGGCACCTTGGTGACGCTCTCGGTGCCGGTCGCCGGTCGGGCCGCCGGCTCAGAGGTGGCGAGTGAGACAACGAGCTGCACGTCGTGCTCGACCACGGAACCCCCCGGTCCCGTACCGGGTACGGCGGAGAGGTCGATGCCGTGTTCGGCCGCCAAACGTCGAGCCAGGGGGGAAGACCGCACCCGACGTGCGGACGGGCCCGTCGTTCGCTTCGCCGCCTTCTCCACGTCGGCCCGAGTGACCATGCCGCCCGGGCCACTTCCATCCAGCGATGTCAGCTCTACGCCGAGCCGTTCGGCCAGATGTCTGATGACAGGCGAGAAGACGCGTCCAGGGCCGGTTGCTCCTGCCGGCGCGGGAGAGGGAGCCGATCGCGTCTCGGACATCGCCGGCACAACGGGCCCAACGGCTTCGGCGGGCGCTTCGGTCGCCGCCACCGTTGGGACAGGCCGGCGGATCGGGCCTTCTTCGATCACCGACGGCACATTTGGCGCGGCCTCGTGAGCCACTGCCACACTCGCACCTGGTGCCGTATGTGCAGCACTCGGACCAGTACCGATCAACCGGGCCAGCACCGTCCCCACAGGCACATGCTGGCCCACCTCCACGAGGATCTCATCGACGACACCGCTCTCAAAGATCTCCACTTCGATTGTGGATTTCTCGGTCTCCACCACAGCCACAATGTCACCGCGGTGAACTTCGTCACCGGGTTTCACGAGCCATTCCGACACGGTACCCGCGTCCATGTCGGCACCGAGCGACGGCATGCGAAAGTCGCCCATCTATGACCCCAGCGCGTGCACGGCCGCCACCACGTCCGATACCTGCGGCAGAGCCTCGTCCTCGAGGTGCTTGGCATAGGGCATGGGAACTTCGGCCGAACACACGCGCGCCACAGGGGCGTCGAGGTCGTAGAACGCCTCCTCCGTGATACGGGCACTTACCTCCGCCGACAGGCTGCCCGTGCGCCATCCCTCGTCGACCACCACGGCCCGGTGGGTGCGGACCACCGACGACACGACCGTCGCTGTGTCGAGGGGGCGCAGGCAACGGAGGTCGATCACCTCGGCACCCACCCCGTCGGCGACCAGTTGCTTGGCCGCCTCGAGGGCGGTCCGCAGCGTCCCGCCGTAGGCGATGATCGTGACATCGTCGCCGGGGTGCCGGACGGCGGCGGTGGAGATGTCCACGGCGCCAGCGTCATCGGGGAGCTCGTCTTCAAAGTTGTAGAGCACGCCGTGCTCAAAGATGATCACGGGATCGGGGTCACAGAGCGCTGGCCACAGCATGCCTCGGGCGTCCTCCACTGTGGCGGGAGCGAGAACCCGGATGCCGGGGATGTGCGTGTACCAACCTTCGAGGCTGTGCGAGTGCTGGGCGGCGAGCTGACGACCCGCTCCGGTGGTCATGCGAATCACCAAAGGCACGTTGAATTGACCGCCCGACATGTGGAGCAACGTCGCAGCGTTGTTCACGATCTGATCGAGCGCGAGCAGGCTGAAGTTGACGGTCATTATCTCAACGATCGGCCGCATTCCGCCGAGCGCCGCGCCGATTCCCGCACCCACGAAGGCCGACTCCGATAGCGGCGTGTCGCGGATCCTCTCGGGCCCAAACTCCTCGAGCAGCCCGAGGCTCACCGCATAACAGCCTCCGTAGCGGCCCACGTCCTCGCCCATGAGGAACACGCGCTCATCACGTCCGAGCGCCTCGCGTAACGCTTGGCGCATCGCCTCACGGTACGTCACCGTACTCACGGCGATACCGCCATGGCATCGACGGGCTCAGAGGTGACGAAACGCTCGAGATCGGCAACAGCCTCGAGCGTGCCAGCGTCAGCGAAAGCGACCGCGTCGTCGATTTCCGTTGCGATCTCGGCTTCCAGGCGCTCCAGGTCGCCCTGGGCAAGTGCACCGCTGGTGGTGAGCCGCTCCACCGCCGCGGGAATCGGGTCGTGCCCCTTCCATTGCTCGATCTCTGCCTTGTCGCGATAGCGATCCGAGTCGTACATCGAATGAGCACGGAACCGGTAGGTGCGAAGCTCGAGGAAATGTGGCCCACCTCCCTCTCGTACAGACTCGGCTGCCTGGCGCGCCGCCGCCTCCACGGCAAACACGTCCATGCCGTCGACCTCCCACGACGGCACACGATAGCTCGCCGCCTTCAAGGACAGGTCGGTCTCTGACTCGGCGCGCTCCAACGCCGTGCCCATGGCGTAGAGGTTGTTCTCGCAGCAGAAGAGGACGGGGAGGTGCCAGAGCGCGGCCAGGTTTATCGACTCGTGGAACTCGCCCTCGGCCATCGCGCCGTCTCCGAAGACGCAGGCATTTACGCGGTGACGACCCTGGAGGTGGTCGGCCAGAGCCAGACCAACAGCCAGCGGCAGGCCCCCACCCACGATGGCGTTCCCTCCGTAGAAGCGTCTTTCGGCGTCGAACAAGTGCATCGAGCCGCCACGTCCCCGACTGCAACCCTCGAGCTTCCCCTCGAGCTCTGCCATCGCTGACCGCATCGAGATGCCACGTGCCAGCGCATACCCGTGCTCGCGATAGGTAGCCACGACCGCATCGTCGGGCGACAGAACGTTCATGAGCCCTACTGCGCATGCTTCCTCTCCGATGGCCAGATGTAGGAACCCCCTGATCCGGGTGTCGCTGTAGAGCTCGACGCAACGCTCCTCGAACCGCCGGATTCGAAGCATCTCTCGCAGCAGATGCACCCCATGTCCAGCATCGTCGACCGTTGTGGGAGTCAATGGCGATGCCTGCGATGTGTCCGCATTTCTGTCGGTCACGGCCGAGCCTCCAGGGTCGATGTGTCCACTTCGGTCATCCCGAGCTCATGGGCTTTCAGTAACCGGCGCATGATCTTGCCGCTCTGGGTATGAGGCAACTCTTGTTCGAACTCGATCTCACGCGGTGCGACCGTGGCACCAAGGCGCGTGCGCGAAAAGCCGATCAGCTCACGTCGCAGGGCCTCGCTAGGCTCGTAGCCAGCGTGCAGTGAGACAAAAGCCTTCACTACCTCGCCGGCGACGGCATCGGGCTTGCCGATGACGCCGGCCTCCGCGACCGCCGGATGCTCCATCAGCGTCGACTCGACCTCGAACGGGCCGATCAAATGGCCAGCCGACTTGATGACGTCGTCGCCCCGGCCGACAAACCAGAGGTAGCCGTCTTCGTCCAGGCGAGCGAGATCGCCACTCAGGTACCAATCGCCAACGAAACACGACCGGTAGCGCTCGTCTTCACCGAGGTACCCGCGGAACATCGACGGCCAGCCGGGTCGCAAGGCAAGTTCGCCCTGCTCTCCCAATGCTGCCTCCACGGCCGTGCCGTCGGTATCTGTGAGCACCTTGCCGTTCTCGTCGCGCCGAAGGACAGCGGCATCGATGCCGGGCAACGGCCGGCCCATCGAGCCCGGACGGATGTCCATGCAGGCGTAGTTGGCGACCATGATCCCGCCGGTCTCCGTCTGCCACCAATTGTCGTGTACGGGAAGCCCCAGGACCTCGTTGCCCCACATGACGACCTCGGGATTGAGGGGCTCGCCGACGCTCGCCACGAAGCGGAGCCGGCTGAGGTCATGGGCCCTGGGAACGTCTGTTCCGGCGCGCATCAGCATGCGCAAGGCGGTGGGGGACGTGTACCAGACCGTGACGCCTTCAGACTCGAGCAGGCTGTACCAGCGCTCTGCATCGAAGTCCCCCTCGTCCACCACACTGGTCACCCCGTGTGCCAGCGGCGAGATGATCCCGTAGGAGGTTCCCGTGACCCAGCCGGGGTCGGCAGTGCACCAGTAGACATCGTCAGGGTGCAGGTCGAGCGCGATCCGACCCGTGGCGTGGTGCGAGATAATGGCCGCGTGCACATGGACGGCTCCCTTGGGCGTGCCGGTCGTGCCGCTCGTAAAGTGCAATAGAGCCGTGTCCTCCGGGTCGGTGGCGGGTATCACGTAACTGGGCCCAGCTTCGGCGAGCAGGGAGTCGAGATCGAGGGTTCCGACAGGCGTCGAAGGCGCCGTTGGTGCGTGACCTCCTGTCAACAGGACGTGACGCAACTCGGGCAGACTGTCGACAATGCCTGCCACCCTACGTCTGTACAAAGTGGGAGTGGTGACGAGCACCCGCCCGGAACCGAGATCGAGCCGCTGGCGAATAGGCTCGGGCCCGAATGCCGAAAACAGCGGGCACAGGACGCTTCTGTGCTTCAGCGTGCCCAGGGCGGCGACAAAGAGGTCCACGGTACGCGGGGTGAGAAGGAAGACGCGCTCGCCGGCTTCGACACCCAGGGCGTCGAGGGCGTTGGCGAACCGACTGGAACGTTCGGCAAGCTCAGCGTAGGTGACTTCGTGCCGCGTGCCGTCGCGACTGAGGCAGCGAAGCGCGACGTGGTTGCGCCGAGGCCCCGACGCGTGGCGGTCGACTGCCTCGTGCGCCATGTTGAGCCCCCGCCCGTCGGGAAGACCCTCGAGGTCCTGGCGTGCCGCCTCCCACGTGAAGCTGGCGCGCTCGGCATCGTAATTCACCATGTTCGGACTGGGCCCGTTAGCCGGGCTGGACTTGCGGATCGTCTCCCACTCCGCCACTCGGAACCCCGATTCGTGCGTACGCACTTGCTTGTTTGATGCCGACTCTGCCTACTCTCGACGCTACGCCGGATCCAGGGGCACACCCAGGGTCGAAAGTCACCCCTGAGGCACCCTCCCAGGTCGTGGGGCTATCAGGGTGCCGTTGGCCCTGGGTCGACCCCTGGATACGGTGATGCTCAGCCACAGGGTCACCGACCATGGGATCGCCGCGCCAGATCGAAGACACAGGAGATGACGGCACAACCGGTCTACGCACCCGAACCCGAATCGTCCGGTATGCATATGAGAAAGAGCCGGCCGGCTAACGCGATGCACGTCATCGGGGATAGCGATCGATAGTGCCGCTACTCGGGGACGATGAGCCCATAATGGCCGTCATAACGCCGGTAGACGACGTTGCCCCGGCCCGTCGACGGATTCACGAAGAACACGAACGGTTCCGCACTGGCGTCGAGGCGTTCGACGGCATCGTCCACGCGCATCTCGGGAACGGGCGTGCCGGAAACAACCACCGGCGCGGCGATGACCTCGCGGTCAGCATCGACGGGGGCTAGACGCATGAGGCGATACGAACCGTCCTCGAGGCGCTCGACCACGCTGTCGGTGCCGGTGGCCAGGTCGCAGAACAGGTGGAAGTCATAGTCGAGTTGCTCCATGTCATAGACAGCCTCGTCAGGGGTCAGCTCATCGACCGAGAACGTCTTGTGCCTCACCAGTTGACGGTTCTCGGGCGGCCGAGGAAAGTACCGGGGTCGTTCGCTCGCCCTGTCGCCATGACGCCACTCTCCGGCCGCCGGTTGCTCTGCGGTCCGACGTGTCGCCCGGTGCTGCGCCCGGTGCTCGATGCGATCACGCAGGCGCTGTTGCACCAGGTCGATGGCCTCGTGGAGTGTGTGGGCGGCGACGTGGGCACGAATCGGTTCCCCGTTGACGTCGAGGGTCACCTGGGCCGTAGCCCGGCGGGCCCGGGCCGGGTCGGCTGAGCGCCCCAGCTTTACCCGGACGAACAGGATCGGCGCACCGATGTCAGCGGTCAGGCCGAGGATACGTTCGGTTGCGTAGGCCTTGTCGTCCTCGCCGACGTCACCGGTACAGGCCAGGACGATCGTCGGTGCCGATACCGCCCCCGGCACCAGGGTTGCCACACCCCCGTCACCGGGGACCTCAAGCCATTGCTCGACGATCTGACCGTGTGTGCTCCGACAGCGCACCGACACGGCCGGGTCGTCGGGTCCTGCCGCGTCCCAGTCGACCCGGACCTCCCCGTCGAGGCCGCGCACCTTGGCTACCCGTCGGCTGGCGAAAACCGGGGTCAGTTCGAGGAATGCCCGTGCGGCCGCTCGACCCGGCGTTTCCTGGTCGGCGTTGTGGATGACGGCATCGGAGGCGTAGAGCGCCAGCGCCCCGTCGGTATCGCCGTCGGCCACACTCGCGGCCCAGGCCCGTACCACGTCCAGGGGGTGGGTCTCGGTGGCGCGCTCGAGACCGGGATGGTGGTGCCCGTTACGGTCTGGGATCTTGGTGTCGGCGCGACGGGCGCCGACGAGCGTCCCGAAGCTCCGATGCGTGTGCGATACTCGGGTCCCTTCGCGCAGACGGACGTCGACCGCCATCTCGACGCCATGTTCGCGGTGGATGTCGAAATGCACGCGTGCCCCGGCATGACGTGCAACCGGCTCCACGTCGTTAAGGTGGGCACGGAACTGTCGACCCCTGCGGATCACGGCGGTCTCGCCGCTCGAGTTATCGACCCATTGCACAACGCCGTCGGGCATCTGCCCACCTCCGTTGGATGTTCCTACTCATGGTCGTCGTTCAGAACCGTTCCACTGCCCCGAGACCCCCGAGCGCCCGGAGCGCCGCTCTGTCGCTCGGCACGACATCGGCGTCCTGGTTGATCGCATCGCACACGGCGCCCTCGACGACGTCGGTGAGCGGATCGGTGGGTGTCCCGCAATCCCGACAACCCACAGCACCCTTCTCCGCCCCCGTCCATCCACATTGCGGGCACCGGCGCCCGGGGACGGCGAACCCGCGGGTCACAAGAAGGGTGGCGACACGATGCTCTCTCAACGCGGCCAGTGTGGCCGCCACTCCCGCCACACCACCCGTGCCGCCCTCGACCCGCTGCTGAAGGTTGTCCACCAGGGTGGATCGCCACTTTTCGTCGAAGGCCGCCATCGGCTCCCGTGCCGCCCGCTCCAGCGCGGCCGGGGCTGAGGTCATCGGGAGCGCGATCCTGCCCACGACCAACGCCCGGAGCGCCGGGCGGAGGTGCTGCTCCAGTCCCGCCACCGCCTCGGCGTTGCCGCCGAGCACGAGGCGTTGCGTCGGCCAGCGTGCGATCTCTTGGGTCAACGCGTCGGCGACTCGGCGGAAATGATGACGGGTGGCCTCCTCGTGGAACCGTTCGAAGCTCCCCAACTCGACGTCGGTATCCACCTTGCGCGGTGGCTCGTCGATCGGACCGGGGTGTTCGTCGACCCGACCCTGCTCGAGTCGGACGAAGCGGGCCCCGCGGCGGTCGACAAGGACCACGAGCGCCCGGGCTCCTCGGGGCAGTGCCTCGCAGAGCTGGGACAGCGCCGGCGTCGGGCCCACGGCGACCTGCTCATGCACGGGCGTGGAGAGACCGACGGCGGTGAACAGACCCTCGTGATCGCAGGAGAAGAAGGCGATGCCGCGCCGCGCCGCCCGATCGAAGGGCTGGGCGAGCCGCCGGCGCACATGGCCGAGGTCGGCCTCCACCGCCGCCTCTGCCGCCGGCCCGAGCGACGCGGCCTGGTCCCGGGCCGTGCGCATGAGAAGTGCGATCTCCGGTTGGAGCTCTGAGCGGCGGGGATAGCGGCGACCGTCGATGTCGAGGTACAGCGACGTGATGACGGGAAGGCCATCCCAGGCGGCGAGCTGGCGGACAACGGACGGGCTCAGGGTGTGGATCGTCTCGCTTCTCGATGTCGACGGCATCGCCGGACCTCCTCGGTCAGCGTTCGGGATCAGCTTGTAGCGCGTCGCCACCACGGGCCAGAGTCTTCGGTCACTTTGACCGTCGGAGGGACAACCGACGTCACGGGCGGTCACTCTTGCGGGGCGCCCGGTTTTCGCCGTCGGCGGGAGCGGGTCCCGGGTGGGTGATCGGCAGCACGCCGGCTCTCCGCTGATGCCACCTGAGCCATCAGCGGCGCTGCTCTATCGGTGGTGCAGCTCGGGAGGGATCGGTGGTGGCTCGGGCGGGACGGGGAACGGCGGTATCGGAGGTGGCTCGGGAGGGATCGGTGGTGGCTCGGGCGAGACGGGCGGCATCATCCACTGCCCGTCACGCCTTCCGAACCCGAGCGCCACGTTCATCGCCGGCCGACCTTAGCCAAGAAGGCCCGGAGCTTGCCGAGAGGCCAGGTGTTGATGACGTTCTCGGGTCGGATCCAAGCCCGCTGGGCGGTGGCGATCCCGTAGCGAATATTGTCCAGGTGCCGCGTGGAATGGGCGTCGGTGGAGATGGCGAAGACGACCCCGTGGTCCTGGGCCAAACGCGCCAGTTCGTCGTTCAGGTCGAGGCGGTCGGGGAACGAATTGATCTCGAGGGCGGTGCCGGCCCGAGCGGCCACCTCGAACACGGCCTCGGTGTCGAACTCGATGGGTGGCCGGTGGCCGATGCTACGCGCCGTGGGATGACCGATGATGTTCACGGCTGGGTGCTCGATGGCGCGGATGAGGCGCTTGCTCATCTCGTCGCGACTCATGGTGAAGTGGGAATGAATCGAGGCGACGAGCACGTCGAAGCCGGCCAGGAACTCGTCGTCCCAGTCGAGGGACCCGTCGGGTTGGATATTGAGCTCAGAGCCATGGAGAAGGGTCAGGCCGGCCTTCGATTCGAGGGCGCGCAGGGCCCGTCGCTGCGCGAGTGCCTTGTCGTCGGTCATGCGCTCCATGTGCAGCAGAGGTGCGTGGTCGGTGATGGCAAGGTAGCGGTAGCGATGCCGGCATGCCGCATCCACCATGTCCTCGAGGGAGGCGAGCCCGTCGGTCAGGTCGGTGTGCACGTGCAGGTCGCCACGGATGTCCTTGATCTCCACCAGCCGGGGGAGGTCATCGTGGAGGGCCGCCTGGATCTCCCCTCGGTCCTCGCGCAGGGTGGGTGGAATCCAAGGCATGCCGAGGCGCCCATAGATCTCCTCCTCGGTGGCGGCCGCCACGGAAGAGGATGTGTCGATGCATTCGAGGCCGTACTCCGACAGCTTGAGCCCGAGATGCCGGGCGATTCTCCGAAGGTGGATGTTATGGGCCTTGGAGCCGGTGAAGTACATGAGGGCGGCACCCCAGACCTGCGGTGCTACCACGCGAAGGTCGACGTGGACACCCTTGGTCGTCGTCGCCGTGCATTTCGTCGACCCGCGTGCCGACACATTCGCTACCAGCGGGGACGAGGCGAACGCGTCCATGGCATCTGCCGGCCAGCTCGAGGCTACGAGCAGGTCGATGTCGCCGATGGTCTCGCACATGCGGCGTAGCGATCCAGCGTAGGTGACCAGATCCACTGCCGGGCACTGTCGCATCCCCTCGACGAGGCCCTCGGCGACGTCGAGGGCGACACCGATCTGCATGCGAGCGCCGGCCTGTTGGGCTTGGCCGATAGCGACACGAAGGTTCTCCTCGGTGGCGGGGCCCCAACCTCGCAGCGTCCGGAGCCGCTCGTCGTGCAAGGCATCGAGCAGTTCTGGAAGCGAGGCAATGCCGAGTTCCTCGTAGACCTGTCGGGCCCGCCTCGGCCCGAGCCCCGGCACATCGAGCAGGACGCGGAGGCCGGCAGGCACCCGGGCCCGCAGATCGTCGAGGTCCCCGATGCGTCCCGTGCCCAACAGCTCGCGGATCTTGGCGGCGATGTGCGAGCCGACGGCGGGGATGTCGTCGAGGGCCTTCTCGTCGAGCCCATCGACGGCCACGGGGTGCTCGGCGACCGCCCGAGCCGCCTTCTCGTAGGCACGGACCCTGAACTGGTCCTCACCGGCGATAGACAGAAGCTCGGCGAACTCCCGCAGCGCCTCGGCGACGATGTCGTTCGACCGGGTCACCCAGGCCTCGGGCCGAGAGCCACTTCGTACCTTCGATCTCTGCCGGAGTGTCCGGCTCGACCCCCAGCAATTCGGCGCGGACCGAGACGTTGTCGCCCTCGCCAAACCCCTCGTCCACCAGCCAGCATCGAAAACAAGCTTCTTCCTGGATGCCCGGCACAACCAGAGGCCAAGGTCCCGTCACTACTCCGCGGCATTCGCTCAGGACATGGTTCTGCGAGGAGGCGACCGAATCTCACCCTCGGTGTCCAAGGCACGGACATTCACTCGACATCGCTGACGACGGATACGAGTTCTGCCCTGGAGGTACCGGGAATGTCGTACGGAGCAGCAGGTAGGGGCTTCTCCATCATTACTTGTGCACACAACATTGTGGGAAATCGGGAGCAATCGCGTGGGAAATGGTCAGACATGGGCGCGTTTCCGCCCCAGGCCAGCGAAGTTTGCCCGCGTGACTGGTTCGGTTACAACGTGGCGTTGCTGGGCAAGTCCATCGTCACCGACGCTCCCGGCGCCCCCCAAGGATTCCAGTCCAACAATGCCACCGGGTCCGCCTTCGTCTTCGCGGGACAGAAGGGCACGTGGGCGACCTACCCGACCGAGCTCACCGCCGCGGACGGCGGACCCGGGGACTACTTCGGCTACGGACTGACCACGATCGGGCGACAGTACGTGCTCGTCGGAGCTCCGTACACATACGTGCCACCCACGTACGCGCAGGACGGGGGCTTGTACTTCTTCAAGTTCTGACACCAGGTCCCGAAGAGGACACGTGATCGAAACGGCGCCGGCGGTCGGTGCCGACGATCCCCATCCAGGGCGCTCACCTGCTGCTCGACCGAAGACACCGAATCACACCCGGGTGAACGAGGCCAGCCACGCCTGGGCACCCTCGGGGCTGATGGTGATCTCCAGCACCGTCTCTTCGATGGAGTCGACCCGCCACCCGTCGGCGAAGCTCTGGCGTAGCTCGTCCCGGCGCACCCGCCTCGGACCCCAGTCTCCCGGTTGCCTGTCGCTGAAGCAGAGCATGAAGTAGCGCCCGCCGGGCACCACCACGCCCCCGAGACTGGCCACGAAGCGGGCCCGGTCGTCGTCGTCGAAGACGTGGAAGAGCCCACAATCGAGCACCGTGTCGAACCGTCTCCCGAGGCCGGAGAGGTCCAGGGCGTCCCCCACCTCGAAACGAACCTCGAGGGAACGCTCCACCGCCTTCTCCCGGGCCCGTGCGATGGCGGTGGGGGCCGTATCGATGCCGGTAGCGGTGAACCCGGCGGCCGCCGCCATCAGGGCGTGTTCGCCGGTCCCGCACCCCACGTCGAGCACATGGCCCCGAATCTGGCCGGTCTCGAGCAAGCGCACGAACGCCGCCTGGGGTCGGCCGATGTCCCACGGGGGCGTCCCTGTTCGATAGGAAGTATCGAAATCCTCGTGCCGCCGCGCCCCTGGGAGCACCGGGTCGATCGCCTCGTCGCCGTCGACCTCACCGTCGTCAGGCATGGCCGCTTAATTTAACCACCCCTTCTACAGGCTGACGTTGCCCGTGATGGTGGCGCTCGCCAGTCCGCCCGACGATTCGCAGGCGCTGGCCAACTGTCCCACGGTCTTGCCCAGTGTCACCGTGGCTGTCGAGGCGGCGCCCTTGCCGGCATAGGAGCCCTGGACGCTCGTCCCCGAACCCCCCAGGCTGAAACTGGGCTTCGTCGGCGTGTACCCGGGGAAGACGACCTCGGTGAGGCCGCGACTGGCGGGCGACCAACTGACGCCGAGCGAGGTCGGGGAAGTCCGGGGCGAGGACAGGCTGGCGCAGTTGCTCGAGGCCAGAGGGATCTCGATGTCGGCCACGCCCTGCGTGGGAGTGGCTCCCCCGCCGGAGCCACTACAGGTCGCCAACGTGATCTGGACCAGGGCCATCTCCGACGTCGCCCAGGAATTGTTCGACAGGGGAGGATCGAACGTGACGCTCCCGGTCACCTTCGAGCACGCCACGGCCCCGGGTTCCACCCCGGTCTCGGAGTGACTGTCCTTTCGTCGGCTCTCGCCGGGGTGCTTCTTGGCGTGATGGGCCCGCCGGGCCATGCCCTCCGGTGGTCCCGAGCCGCTGGCGAAGTCCGGAAGGACGGCGGGGAGAGGCTGGACGGGAAGGAACAATTGATTGGCGTTGCAGGCGGGAAGGGCGCCGCTGCCGTCGTCGAGAGACGTTCCCGAAGGCGTTTTGTTGTTGCACTCGGTGTCACCACTCGAGGCTCCCAGTTTCGTCGTCACCGGTTTCGTCGTGCTGACCTTCCCGTTCAGGACGTTGCTGGCCACGGCGAAGCCGCCGGCGGTCTTGCCGGTCTGGATGAAATCGGGCACGGAATGCGACTTCGGCGGACAGGTGGACGGGCATATGGGTGCAGTGTTCCCCGACACCAGACCGCCTATCTCGTCGGTGAAGTTCCAGTCGTAGTTGTAGGGCCACGTCGAAGCAGCGGTGGCGGTATTTCCGCTGACGGTGAAGTTCTGGCCGACCGGGGCCCCCTTCTCGGGTGCCACCGAGGATTTCATGAGGTCGACCGTATTGTCGTCGAAGGCGAACTGGAAGACCTGGCCCTGCGTCAACCCGGCCACCAAGTAGGCGAAACTCTTGAAGGTATTGTTGGCCACCAGGATGTTCCCCTCTCCGCCCTGGGGATCGCCGGAATCCGACTCGATGTCGATGCCGTCGGCGCTCAGGTTGGAGAAGTTGTTCCCGAGGGTGGAGGACGTCCCGCACAGGGTGTCCCAGGTATTGCCGATCGACGAGCATCCACCGACGGTCACCCGGTTGGCGTAGACGACGCTGACCCCGTCTCGGCCGGTCGAATGGCACGTGTTCTGGGTGACCGTCACGTCCGACGAGGGGTAGTTGCCGGGGTAATTCGCCTCGTTGAGACCGGTGATCGTCACGCAGTCCCCGTAGACGTTCTTGATGCTGTTCCCGGTGACGAGCACCCTCTGGGCCCCGGCGACCTCGAAGGCCGAGTCCTGCTCGGTCTTGGAGCCGTTGGTGGAACCGGCCCCGTCGATGGTCATGTTCCCGAACTCGAGGTCGCAGCCGCCCTCCACGAACCACATGATGTCGTCGGGGGGACCTCCGTTGTTGTAGATGATCTTGGCCAGCGCGTTGGCGGCGTCGGACGCCCCGCCGTACTGGTTGGGAGCGGCACAGTAGGGGGCCCGGGTCGGAGGCGGATCGCCGTTGTGTATCTCGAGACTGGACACCGACTGTTGCTCGAAGGTCGAGCCGTTCCCGTCGAAGATGTAGTCCTGGAGTCCACGGAGAAAGAGCATCCCGTTGACCAGGTAACAGCCCCCCGGGGCGAACTGCACCTCAATCGGGGCATTGGGCGTCCCCTGCGGGAAGGTGTTCACCAGGTTGTACAGCTGCACGGTCACGTCGACCGAGCAGTCGTCGGGCACGGCGTTGGCCCCGGTGGTGGGAACCTGCTCACACGACGCCGGCAGCGGGGTCACTGAACAGGGCAGCACCCCGGGAGGCGTGGCCGACGACGTGATGGCCACACTCTGCGCTCCGGCATCGATGCAGACCGGACAGGGGGTGACGATGGGTAGCTGATCGAGGACGGCGGTGTCCTGGCAGGCCCCGCTGCAGGCGTCACCGGTGAGAGTGCCATCACCCAGCTCCCCGTTGGCGGTGGCCCCCCAGGCATAGACGGCTCCCGCGGAGGTCACGGCCAGGTCGTACTGATAGCCGGCGGAGACCTCCGACACCGTCACCGGGCCCGGCAGGTTGGTCAGGACACCGGGGACGTCGTTGCACACCGAGGTCGGCTCGTTGCTGGAGCAGGCGTTCCCGCTGGTGGTCCCGAGCTCGGCGTACGTGGTGTCGCCCCAGCCGTAGACAGCGCCGGTGGACGAGAGGGCGATGCTCTGGTCGTCGCCGGCCGACACCCCGCTCACCGTCACCCCCTGCGGGAGGTCCACGGCGACCGGGAGCCACCAGCAGTTCCCGTTACACGGGGCGTCCTGGGAGGGGGTGTCGCCGACGTAACTTCCGGTTCCCAGCTCCCCCCAGCTGTTGTCCCCCCAGCCGTAGAGGGCGCCGGCCGTGGTCTCGGCCAGGGCATAGGCGCCACCACCGGCGATGGCCTGGACGGCCACACCTCCCGGCAGGGACACCGCAACGGCCACGTCCTGGCATTCACTCGCACAGGCGTCGCCGGTGAGGGCGCCGTTGCCCAGCTGGCCGTCGTCGGTGGAGCCCCAGGCGTAGACCGCACCGGCCGACGTCAGGACCAGTCCGCCGTTGCCTTCGGCGGCGATGGCCTCGACGATCTGACCGCCGGGGATGTTGGTCAGCTTCACGCCGACCGGCGTGTACTGACAGACGTCGCCCGGGGGCAGATTGGGGGAACACGACCCGCCCGTGTCCCCGGCCCCGTTCCCCAGTTGACCGAGCGTGTTGTTCCCCCAGGCGTAGACGATCCCGTCGGTGTCGAGGGCCAGGCTGAACGAGCCCCCTTCGGCGACGGCGGTGACGATCCCCGGCACCTTCACCTGGACGGGGACCTCACTCTCCAGCAGGCCGCCCTTCCCCGTGATCGGCTGCCCCAGCTCGCCGTAGCTGTTGTCGCCCCAGGCGTAGACATCCCCGTCGGTGGTGAGAGCCAGGTCGGCGCCGTCGGCCCCGGCGGCCACGGCGGTGACGCTCACCCCGGTCGGCAGGTTCCCTTTCCCCGTCCCGGTCGACACCGACACCGGGATCTCGCTGTTCCCCGAGTCGTTCCCGGGGTAATTCCCCCAGCCCCAGGCGGCCGGGGAGGTGGAGGAGGGCTGTTCGGTCACATCGAAGCATTCGTCGGTGCTGGTGTCGGAGCCGGCTCCGTAGTTGGAGTCCCCCGAGTAGTAGCCGCCGAAGCACCAGGTTCCGGGGGCGTCGGCCGTGAAAGCCACCGACCCGGCCGTGGCCGTGTCGTTCGGTCCCGGGGTCAGCTGAACGGCAGTCCCCACCGGGTCGGACTGGGAGGTGCACGGCTGGGCGGTGGTCGTCGGACCACAGGCGTAGAAGCTCACCGTCCCGGTGGGGCTCCCGTACGTCGAGTCGCCCGTCACGGTGGCACCATCGGTGTTCCCGTCACCCAGGACGACCTCCGGGAACTGCGGCGCGGTAGCCACGGTGGCCGTGTCGGCGCTGGCCACCTGGCTCGGGACGACGGTCCCGAGGACCCCGATCGGACCGCCCACGGCGAGGGCCACGACGATCCGCCACCGCGCCTGCCCGAGACGCGCCCGCCATCCGCCCCGACCCGCCCGCCATCCGCTTCGACGCTGCGCTGCCAGGTCCATCGCCCCCGCCTCCCGATGACCACCGATCACGACTTCCGCTGACTGGGGAGGCAAGTCCTCACTCCCGCCCCACCGGAAACGATGACCGAGTCAGATGCGTTACCCCCTCTGCGTCAGATGCATCACTACTGACGGGTCACTTCAGTGAATCGAGGATCGCCATATGTGGGTGTGGGTGCCGGATATGTCATGCACCGGCCCTGAGCAGGGGAGTCGCGATGTCTCCGGGTGCTCAACCTCCTGCGACTGCGGGCAAGTGACACCCCCGATCTGAAATTCGAGGTCGTCATCTTCCGTCACGAGGTTGCGGTCCTTCGCCAGTAGGTCGTTCGGCCTGCGCCTCGACCGGCTGACCGGGCCCTACTCGCCGGACTGAGCCTGTCCGTGCCGACAATCTCATCTAGGGCGGTCATCTGGGCCTTCTCAATGTCGTCGCCCACCCATCCTGCCTTCATGAGATGGCGGTGTCCGCCGACCGACCGACCAACCGACGCGATCCGACCGGGAACACTGTCAAGGTCTTCTCTCGGGAGGACAGAACCCCGCCTACAGACCAGTTCAAGTCACGCATCACCGTGAGATTGCCTCGGGTCAAGGACTGCCTTGTGAGTGCAACCTGAAGGTGCCATCGCGCCCGTCTAATAGAAGGCGGCCGCCACTCTATTTATAAGTATTTCAGTATATAGTTGTAAAATAGCTAGACTCATGGTGTGGACCCGGTCCGGAACCCCTACAGTCCCGGCGCCGGTACCCGGCCGCCGGCTCTCGTGGGGCGGGAACGCGAGATAGAGGCCATGGACATAGCCCTCCAGCGCCTCCGGCTCGGCCGTGACGGGCGCTCGGCCATGCTCACCGGTCTCCGCGGGGTGGGGAAGACGGTCCTCCTGAACGAGTTCGAGCAGCTGGCCCAGGGCCGCGGCTACTTCCACGAGCACGTCGAGGTCAACGAGGACGGGGACCTCCCCGTCCGGCTGGCCTCGGCCTTCCGCCGGGTGCTCCTGGCCATGGACGCCCGGCGCCGGATCGGCGAGCGGGTCCGCCGGGCCCTCGGCGTCCTGAAGGCCTTCAGTGTCCGCCTCCCGAACGGACCGGAGCTGTCCCTCGACGTCGACGCCGTCTCGGGGCCGGCCGACTCCGGCGATCTGGCCACCGACCTGGCCGGCCTCTTCACCGAGCTG
>Ga0209415_10003638_pt1 | contig 28660 bp, 38 predicted proteins | sample PeaSoiSIISIP2007_FD_187696 | JGI IMG/M metagenome (GOLD analysis project Ga0209415, IMG submission 187696) | Peat soil microbial communities from Weissenstadt, Germany - SII-SIP-2007 (SPAdes) (version 2) | ecosystem: Environmental > Terrestrial > Soil > Wetlands > Peat | place: Germany...
ACCAGGGCCTGCGCTTCGCCATCCGCGAAGGCGGCAGGACCGTGGGCGCCGGCGTTATCACCGAAGTAATCGAGTAAGCAGAGGGAAGGGACAGCACGTGACACAGAAAATCAGGATACGTTTAAAAGGGTATGACCACAGACTGCTCGACCAGTCTGCACTTGAAATCATGGATACGGCTAAAAGGACTGGAGCAAAAGTGTCCGGGCCGATTCCGCTCCCGACCAGGATAAACCGGTGGACCGTGCTCCGCTCTCCCCACGTGGACAAAAAATCTCGTGAGCAGTTTGAGATCAGGACACACAAGAGACTGATGGATATTCTGGATCCGACCCCGCAGACCGTGGATGCGCTCATGAAGCTTGATCTGGCTGCAGGTGTTGATGTGGAGATTAAGCTGTAGCCCCGGGTCGTGGGCGGATGAAGGGATAGGCAATGAGTAAGGGAATTATCGGGAAAAAGATAGGCATGAGCCAGCATTACAGCGGCGGAGAACTTATTCCGGTTACTGTGATTCAGGCGGGCCCATGTACCGTGGTACAAAAGAAAACCACGGGAAAAGAAGGCTATGACGCGGTGCAGCTTGCGTTTAATGAAGAGAAAAAGAAGGGCCGTGTGACGAAAGCCATGGCAGGCCACTTCCAGAAGGCAAATGTTCAACCGCACCGGTTTCTCCGTGAATTCCGTACGGCAGAGTTTGAGCAGGGCCAGACAGTGACCGTAGATATGTTCAAAATAGGCGAGCGGATTTCCGTGAGCGGAGTGAGCAAAGGCAAGGGTTTTGCCGGCGTTATGAAACGGCATCGGTTTGCCGGAGGACCCGGTGGCCATGGCTCCATGTTCAACAGGGCTCCCGGATCCATAGGCGCGAGTGCTTATCCGTCACGGGTCATGCCGGGGAAAAAACTTCCCGGACATATGGGTGATGTGAACGTAACGCTGAAAAATATTGAAGTTATTGATGTACGGCCGGACCAGAACCTGCTCTTCGTCCGCGGCGCAGTCCCGGGCGGAGAAAATGGACTCGTCCTTTTATACAAAGCCGACTAATATCAAGAGTTGAGGAAATAGACAATGCCGTCAGTCTCAATGGTTGACCAGAACAATAAAAAAGTTAAGGATGTGGAACTCCCCAGCCTGTTCTCCGCTGAAGCTCGTCCCTACCTCCTGCATGCCGCTGTAGTGAATCAGCTGGCGAACAGGAGAGCCGGCACCGCGGCGACCAAGAACAAGGCCCTCGTGAGCGGCGGCGGGAAAAAACCTTTTAAGCAAAAGGGGACGGGCAGAGCCCGTGCGGGAAGCAATCGGTCTCCGCTCTGGCGTCATGGCGGAACTATCTTCGGCCCAATGCCGAGAGATTATTCTTATGCTCTCCCCAAAAAAGCAAAACGGGCTGCATTGGTAGATGCCATCGCGTCAAAAGTCACGGATAACCGGCTTATTCTCGTTGACAGCCTAGAGCTCGCGGAGCCTAAGACCAAGCTGATGTCGACGTTGCTCGAGAATCTTGGAGTCCAGGAAAATGCCATTGTACTGATTTCCGCGGACAACAAAAACCTGCGTCTTGCTTCCAGGAACATTCCGTCCGTAAAAGTTCTCAGGATGGACAACATGAACGTCTATGACCTGCTTAAATACCGGTACCTCATTACGACGCCGGATGCATTGAACACGTTGCAGGAGGTATACGGAAAATGATGTTAGATATGTATGATATTGTCCGGGTGCCGCGTATAACTGAAAAGGGCGCGCGACTCAAGGAAAAGAACAATGTCCTGACCTTTGAAGTCAAGGTTAATGCCAACAAGGTGCAGGTGAAGAAGGCAATAGAGGAAATCTTCAAGGTCAAGGTTGTAGATGTTACCACGGTTAGGAATGCAGGCAAGAACAAGCGTGTCGGAACGCGGTTGGGTCGCAGGTCTGACTGGAAGAAAGCATACGTGACGTTGAAACTAGGCGAAAAGATCGCTATATTTGAGGGTGCATAAATGCCGGTAAAGAGCTATAACCCAACATCTCCGGGAAGACGGTTTCAGACGACCTCGACATTCGAAGAGGTAACGCGCAGCACGCCGGAGAAATCGCTGCTCGTAAAAATCAGCGAGAGCGGCGGGAGAAATAACCGCGGCAAAATCACTGTCCGTTACCGGAGCGGCTGGCACAAGAAAAAATACCGGATGATCGACTTCAGACGCGATAAAATCGGCGTGCCTGCAAAGGTGGCCGAGATTGAGTATGATCCGAACAGGTCTGCTCGTATCGCCCTCCTTCATTATGCAGACGGCGAAAAGCGATATATCATCGCGCCGCTCGGTTTGAAAGTTGGTGACAGCGTTCTGTCCGGCCCTGATGCCGATATCAAAACGGGAAATGCGCTTCCAATGACCGCAATCCCGGTGGGCACTATTCTCCATAATGTGGAGCTTAAGAAGGGTGCAGGCGGACAACTCGGGCGGAGCGCCGGCGCATCCGTGCAGCTTCTGGCACGCGAAGGTGAATATGCTACTTTGAGATTAAACTCCGGCGAAGTTCGCAGAGTCCGCTCCGAGTGTATGGCGACTATCGGTCAGGTGGGGAACCTGGATCATGAGAACGTCAGCATCGGAAAGGCCGGGAGAGCGCGCTGGATGGGAATGCGGCCCCGGGTGCGGGGAGTGGCAATGAACCCCGTTGACCATCCTCTCGGAGGCGGCGAGGGTAAGTCATCGGGCGGAAGACCTGGCTGTTCGCCTTGGGGACTGCCTGACGGGACGAAAACACGGAAAAACAAATCGACGACGAAATTCATTGTTTCACGAAGAACGAAGAGCAGATAAACAAATAAGCGGAGGAATAAGTGCCGAGATCAGTTAAAAAGGGGCCTTTTATCGATGAGAGCCTCATGAAAAAAGTTGAGTCTATGAACGCCACCGGGGATAAGAAGATTGTGAAGACTTGGTCTCGGAGATCGACGATTACGCCTGAGTTTGTCGGCCATACCATGGCGGTGCATAACGGCAAAAAGTTTATCCCCGTTTATGTCACGGAGAACATGGTCGGACACAAATTAGGAGAGTTTTCGCAAACCCGGACGTTCAAAGCGCACGGCGGATCTAAATCCGCGGAAAAGGCAACCGCTCCGAAGTAGAAAACGGATCGCTCCGTCACGAGAAAGAGGATGGTCAGATGGAAGCAAGCGCAACAGTAAGGCATATACGCATTACGCCGCGCAAGGCGCGACAAGTGATAGATCTCATCCGCGGGAAAATGGTGGGTGATGCCATTAATATTCTCACCTTTACCCCGCTCCACGCCGCACGGATCGTCAAGAAACTTCTCGATTCGGCTGTCGCGAATGCCGAGCAGAAAAAAGTGGGAGACCCGGATACGCTCAAGGTAACCAAGGCCTTTGTAAATCAGGGTACAACCATGAAGCGCATGAGGGCACGGGCCATGGGCCGCGGTAACGTAATCAGGAAGAGGACCAGCCATATAACGCTGGTGCTTTCAGCATAGGTTCAATAACGGAGGCATCATGGGACAGAAGGTACATCCGATCGGGCTGAGGCTCGGGATAATAAAGACCTGGGATTCACGATGGTTTTCTCAGAAGAACTATGCAGCTCTTCTGCATGAAGATATCAAAATCCGCAAGATTGTAAAAGAGCGGCTCATGCATGCCGGAGTTGCAAAAGTGGAGATTGAACGGGCCGGGCAAAAAGCCAAGATTAACATTCACACGGCACGGCCGGGCATCATTATCGGCAAGAAAGGCGCCGAGGTCGATAAGCTGAAAAAAGATCTCGAGGCCATGACCGGGAAGCAGATGTACATTAATATCCAGGAAATCAGACGCCCGGAACTGGATGCCCAACTCGTAGCCGAGAACATCGCATTGCAGCTGGAGCGCCGGATCGCCTTCCGTAGAGCCATGAAAAAAGCAGTAACCTCGGCGCTCCGTCTCGGCGCCCAAGGCATCAAGATCAACTGCGCGGGAAGACTGGCTGGTGCGGAAATTGCGCGGACCGAGTGGTACCGTGAGGGACGGGTTCCCCTTCACACCCTGCGTGCTGATATCAACTACGGATTCTTCGAGGCAAAAACAACGATGGGGCAGATCGGCGTCAAGGTCTGGATCTACCGGGGAGACATTCTCCAGAAGCCGACGAGCGCGGCATAAGCGACCGAATTACGAGCGACTAAAGGACTTTTATCATGTTAGCACCTAAACGAGTTAAACATCGGAAGATGCACAAGGGAAGAATGACGGGGACGGCTTACCGGGGCGCCGAGGTGAGTTACGGTGAGTTCGGACTTAAGGTTTTGGAACCGGGTTGGATTACTAGCCGGCAGATCGAGGCGGCTCGTATTGCGATGACACGTTACGTAAAACGCGGCGGCAAGATCTGGATCCGCATATTCCCGGACAAGCCGATCACGAAAAAGCCGGCTGAAACCCGCATGGGGAAGGGCAAGGGTGCGCCTGAGTACTGGGTAGCGGTGGTGAAGCCCGGGCGGGTGCTCTACGAGATGGGCGGTGTCGACGAGTCCGTAGCCAGAGAAGCGTTCCGTCTGGCGGCATACAAGCTGCCGGTCGCGACGAAGTTTGTCTCCCGGGAGGCTGAAATATGAAGACACGGGCACAGGACTTACGGGACTTGTCGAACGACGAGCTGCAGGCAAAAGCCGTTGAACTCAAAAAGGAGCTGTTCAACCTCAGAGTTCAGCAGGCGATGGGACAGATTGAAAATCCGATGCGGTTGAGAACGCTGAGGAAAGATATCGCAAAAGCAAAAACGGTGTTAAAGGAAAAACATGGAAGAGTCTAAGAAGAGAAAAGCCTACATCGGGCAGGTTATCAGCGATAAAATGGATAAAACGGTCGTGTTGGCGGTAACGAGACGTATTGCTCATTCTCGATATGGGAAGACCGTTAAGCGTACTACCAAGTTCAAGGCTCATGATGAAAAGAATGAGTGCAAGGTCGGTGATGTTGTTAGGTTCATTGAGACCCGGCCTCTGTCAAAGGAAAAACGGTGGAAAGTGCTCGAGATCGTCGAGAAGGCAAATTAAATACCAGGGACGAGAAATCTTCGCAGAGGATTGAGATATGATTCAGCAGCAGACAGTATTGGACGTTGCCGATAATTCCGGCGCAAAAAAAGTAATGTGCATAAAAGTGCTAGGCGGCACGCGCAAGCGTTATGCCAGCCTCGGCGATGTAATCGTGGTCGCCATCAAAATGGCGATTCCCGAGGGGCAGGTAAAGAAAGGAACCGTTGCTAAAGCCGTAGTCGTCCGCACGACCAAAGAGGTGCGACGGCAGGATGGCTCGTATATAAAGTTCGATCGGAACGCCGCGGTATTGATAAACAACGCGAATGAGCCCATCGGGACGCGCATCTTTGGCCCTGTTGCCCGAGAACTCCGAAAAAAGAACTTTATGAAGATTATTTCGCTGGCTCCTGAAGTGCTTTAAAGCGGCCTTCAGAAACAGCTGAGGAAAAGCAGGAATTCAGAATATGCAAATAAAGAAAAATGACAATGTAATGGTGATTGCCGGCAAGGAAAAAGGGAAAAAGGGCAGGGTCATCGCCGTTTACCCGACAACGAACAGACTTCTTGTCGAGAAGCTGAATATGATCAAGCGGCACACGCGGCCCAATCAGCAGCTCAGGCAGGGGGGGATCGTTGAAAAGGAGAACCCTATTTCTGTGTCGAATGTGCAGTTGATATGTTCGAAATGCGATAAACCTACGGCTGTTACCCGTAAAGACCAGGGCGACGGTTCGCGTGCAAGGGTATGCAAAAACTGCAGCGAGATCATTGATTAAGCTGTTCTGCGCTTCTGTGACCCAATATTGAGAACTTGTAAAACAGGATAATCGATCAATGCCAGATAAAAAAGACAAGACGAAAGAGACAAAAAGCGGGGACCAGAAAAAAGCCCCGGCCAAGACGCCTAAAGCGGCTGCGAAAGCAAAGGGCTCCGCAACCGAACCAAAAAAGGGAGCGACAGCAGGTGAGGGTGGCAAGAAAATCGCTTCCGAGCCGATTCCTACACCTCGGCTGAAAAAGCGGTATCATGATGTCGCGATTCCTGCGTTGATGAAGGAATTCCAGTACAAAAACCCCATGCAAGCTCCGAAGCTTGTCAAGGTTGTGCTGAATGTCGGAATGGGAGAGGCGATTTCCAACGCGAAATCCCTGGACCACGCCGCCGAGGAACTCGCGAAGATCTCAGGTCAACGGCCGGTAATCACCCGCGCAAAAAAATCTATAGCAACCTTCAAGCTGAGAGAGGGGATGCCGATCGGCTGCATGGTGACTCTACGGCGTGAGCGCATGTATGAGTTCCTTGATCGATTTATCAGCGCGGCGCTTCCTCGCATCAGAGACTTTAAGGGCACCTCAGCAAAATCCTTTGACGGTAGAGGCAATTACTCGATTGGGATCAAGGAACAGGTTATTTTCCCGGAGATCGAAATTGACAAGGTGGATTCGATCCACGGTATGGATATTATAATTGTTACGACGGCGAAAACCGACGAGGAAGGCCGGGCATTGCTCGGCCACTTGGGCATGCCGTACCGGAAGTAGTCCGGGCAACCGGACGTCATGGAGGAACGATGGCAAAGAAATCGTTGATAGCTAAGGCGCAGAGACCTGCTAAGTTCAAAGTACGGAGTTACCATCGCTGTCCGCTGTGCGGACGTCCACGAGGATATCTGCGTAAGTTCGATATGTGCAGGATCTGTTTCAGAAACAGGGCGCTCCGAGGAGAAATTCCGGGCGTGATCAAGGCGAGCTGGTAACTAAAAGGGGTTTGAATCAATGATGACCGATCCAATCGCGGACATGCTGACGCGTATCCGCAATGCCAGTAAGGCAAAACATGAGAAAGTAGATATTCCCTCTTCGAAGTTGAAGATCGAGATTGCAAAGATCCTCAAGGATGAGGGATACGTGAAGAACGTCAAGCTGGTAAAAGACCGCAGGCAGGGCCTGATCCGCGTATACCTCAAGTACACCGAAGAGGAATTGCCGGTTATCCAAGGCATAAAGCGAGTCAGCAGGCCGGGATGCCGGGTTTATGCAGGCAATGATGCGATTCCCAAGGTTCTGGCCGGCCTCGGTACCGCGATCCTTTCGACGCCGAAAGGCATTCAGACCGGCAAACAGGCAAAGAAGGATAATGTCGGCGGTGAAGTTCTCTGCCACGTGTGGTAGTTTCAAATCAGTAGCTTTCGTCCTCTTGAAGAGGGTAGGAGTTGTCATGTCGAGGGTTGGGAAAAAACCAATTGAGATTCCATCCGGCGTCGAGGCCAAGCTCGAGACCGGCAAGATCACGGTTAAGGGTCCGCTGGGCGAGATGAGCCAGGATGTGAATCCGAAGCTGACGATTAAGAAGGAAAACAATAAACTGCTCGTGGAGCGTCCGTCGAACCAGAAGACGTATCGGGAGCTGCACGGTCTGACGCGGAACCTGATTGCCAACATGGTAACTGGCGTGAGCAAGGGATATGAAAAGACACTGGAAATTTCCGGAGTCGGTTTCAAAGCCGCGGCACAGGGAACGAACCTGATGCTTACCCTCGGGTTTTCCCATCCCATTGTCTATCCGCTGCCGAAGGGCATTAAGGCTACGGTAGATGCCAAGCAGACACAGGTCACGCTGAAAGGCGTGGATAAACAGCTTGTCGGACAGATAGCCGCGAACATCAGGGGCTTAAAGAAGCCTGAACCGTACAAGGGGAAGGGCATCAAGTACAGCAACGAGGTCATTCAGCGCAAGGAAGGCAAGGCTGGTAAGGGTGGAAAATAGAAACCGGTCAGATTTTTAGGACCGCATTTAGCAGGATGGAGAGAAGATCGTGGCACAGAGCAAACTGAAGTCGAGACAAAGGCGGCATGTAAGAGTCAGGGAAAAGGTAATCGGCACGATGAGCAAACCGAGGCTGAGTGTGTTCAAGAGCCTGAGCCATATCTATGCACAGCTTATTGACGACACTACGGGGAAAACGCTCATTACGGCGTCAACTGCGGAAAAAGCGGTAAGCTCCGGTTTGAAGCACGGCGGCAACGTTGCAGCGGCAAAGAAGGTCGGAGCAAGCATTGCCGAGAGGGCGTTGGGCAAGAATATCAAATCGGTTGTATTTGACCGTGGTGGTTATAAGTACCATGGATGCGTCAAGGCGCTGGCTGACGCGGCGCGTGAAACAGGTCTCAGATTTTAGCACCAGCATTCATTAGCGGAGGCGGCATTGGCAGAGCGATACACTAATAAAGAGACGGAAGAAGGCGACGGCCTGAAAGACAAGCTGGTTTACCTAAACCGCGTAGCCAAGGTGGTGAAGGGTGGGAAAAGGTTCAATTTCAGCGCCTTGGTTGTCGTAGGCGACGGTAAGGGTAAGATCGGTGTCGGCAAAGGCAAAGCAGCTGAGGCACCGGTAGCCATCAAAAAAGCCGTTGAACGGGCAAAGAAAAACATGGTTCTCGTTTCTCTGAAAGGAGGCACGATTCCCCATGAGGTGCTCGGACACTATGGTGCGGGCAGGGTGTTGCTCAAACCGGCCTCGGAAGGTACGGGATTGATCGCTGGCGGCGCCAGCAGATCGGTGCTCGAGGTCGTGGGTGTGCGGAATGTTTTGTGCAAATCTCTCGGATCGAGCAATCCTCATAACGTTGTCAGCGCTACGATTAATGGACTCACCAGGCTGCGGAGCGCCGCCCAGGTAGCATCGCTCAGGGGCAAATCCGTGGAGGAGTTGATTTAACATGGCGAAGACAGACGGGAAAAAATTGAAAATTACACTTGTGCGAAGCGGTATCGCTCGTCCGGGGAAACACAAGGTTGTTTTAATCGGTCTTGGTTTGAAAAAATTGAATAAGGCCGTCATTCGTCAGGATACTCCTGAAATTCGCGGCATGATCAATAAAGTGAGTCATCTCGTCCAGGTTGAGGAAGTAAAAAACTAACCACAGGGTTCGAACGCAGGATTGCCTATTATGAGATTAGAAGATCTGAAGCCCGCAAAAGGGGCGACAAAAAAAGCAAAGAGGGTTGGCAGGGGACCGGGCTCAGGTTCAGGTAAGACTGCATCCAAAGGCCACAAAGGTCAGAAAGCCCGTTCCGGAGGCGTAAAAGGTGCCGGCTTTGAAGGCGGTCAGATGCCTTTGCAGCGCAGGATTCCTAAACGGGGATTCACAAATATCTTTCGCAAGGAATACGCAATTGTGAATCTGTCAGAGCTTGAGAAAATCGGCGGGACCGATCCGGTAACCCCGGAGATGCTCGTGCAGAAGGGCTTGATCAAGGATTTGAAGACAGGGGTTAAGATTCTCGGAATGGGTGAGCTGAAATCCAAACTGACCGTCCGTGCCCACAAGTTCAGCAAAAGCGCCTTGGATAAAATTCAGGCGGCTGGCGGCAAGGCTGAGGTGATCTAACCCTTGTTCACTGGCCTGAAAAACATATTCAATATTCCAGAACTTCGGAAGCGCGTTATCTTTACGCTCCTGATGCTGGCCGTATATCGCATTGGCGCCCATATCCCCACGCCTGGCGTGAAAGGTGAAGCGCTCAGTCAATTTCTGCACCAGTCTGCCGCAGGGCTGATGGGCTTTTTTGACATGTTTTCCGGCGGGGCTTTGTCGAGAGTCACGATATTTGCACTTGGGATTATGCCCTACATCACGGCTTCCATCGTGCTGCAGCTGCTGACTGTGGTAATCCCGCGGCTTCAGGCATTAGCGAAGGAAGGGGAGGCCGGCCGCAAGAAGATTACCGAGTATACGAGATATGGAACCGTTTTCATATCCGGATTTCAGTCGTTCTGGATGGCAGTCGGCATAGAAAAGATGGGTGGCGGCGCATTCGTTGAGTCAACCGGATGGTCGTTCCGCATTCTTACCATGATTACGCTGACTGCAGGAACGACGTTTATCATGTGGCTTGGCGAGCAGATTACCGAGCGCGGGATCGGAAATGGCATTTCCCTGATCATTTTCGCAGGCATTGTTGCCGGCTTCCCCCGCGCGGTCAGCAACACCATAGGCTTGGTAAGCGCAGGTGAAATTGCTTACTTCATGGTCTTTATCATTATTGCAATAATTATCGCGGTTGTGGCGGCGATAATCGTAATGGAGCGCGGACAGAGGAAAATTGCGGTTCAATATGCTCAGAGGATGGTGGGGAGAAAAATTTACAAGGGACAAAGCACGCATCTCCCTCTCAAGATCAACTCCTCTGGGGTTATTCCTCCCATCTTTGCATCTTCAATCCTGCTTTTCCCGGCTACTATTGCGGGCTTTGTACAGGTACCGTGGCTTCAGTGGTTCGCTCAGCAGCTTTCACCTGGGAAACTGCTCTATACCTTGGTTTATGTGATTATGATTATCGGGTTCTCCTATTTCTATACCGCTATCGTGTTTAATCCGATTGATATCGCGGATAATTTGAAAAAATACGGGGGTTTCATCCCGGGAATCAGGCCGGGGAAGAAAACCTCCGACTATCTATTTCGTGTTTTGAACCGTATAACACTTGGCGGCGCACTGTATCTTGCCGCAGTCTGCGTTTTACCCGATATTTTTTATAAGTTTTTCAATGTGCCATTTTATTTCGGGGGAACATCGCTTCTCATCGTCATTGGCGTGGCTCTCGATACGATTTCGCAGATTGAGTCACACTTAATCCAAAGACACTATGGAGGTTTTCTGAAGGGCAGTACTGTTAAAGGGAGACGTTGAGGCCTGGGAGTGCCATGATTATTCTCAAGTCCCTTCAGGAAATCGAAAAGATACGGAAAGCCTGTTTAATCGTATCGGATGTTCTTGACCGTATTCGCGAACATGTTCGGCCGGGTATCAGCACTCAGGCGCTCGATGAAATTGCCGAACGGCAGATTCTGTCCGCAGGTGCAAAGCCGGCTTTCAAAGGATACCGCGGGTATCCGAAGACTCTTTGTACCTCGGTAAATAATGAGGTTATTCACGGAATCCCTGCGAAAGAAGTTGTTCTTAACGCGGGCGATATCGTCAGCATAGATGTAGGAGCAATCGTAGATGGATTTTACGGTGATGCCGCCGTTACGATGCCGGTAGGAACTATTTCAAAAGAAGCGGAACGGCTAATCAGGGTAACCGAAGAGTCTCTTTACCGAGGCATTGATCAGGCAAGGACAGGTAAGAGGCTGTATGATCTTTCATACGCTGTTCAAAGTCATGTTGAAGCTCATGGGTATTCGGTAGTACGGGAATACGTTGGCCATGGCATCGGTCGGAATCTCCATGAAGATCCTCAGATTCCGAACTTTGGTTCGCAAGGTCAGGGGCCGAGGTTAAAGTCAGGGATGGTTCTTGCGGTGGAGCCAATGGTAAATGCCGGCGGCAGCGCGACGGTTGTTAAAGACGATGGTTGGACGGCCGTAACGTCAGATGGAAGTCTTTCGGCTCATTTCGAACATACGATTGCGATCATGCCGGACGGCCCCTGGATACTGACAAAGAAGTAATGGTGGTTATGCAAAGATGCAAAGAACCGAGAGGATATGGCGAAAGAAGATTCTATAGAAGTTCAGGGTACCGTATTGGAAACGCTTCCCAACGCAATGTTTCGCGTGGAAATGGAAAACGGGCATAAAATACTGGCTCATATATCAGGGAAAATGCGCATGCATTTTATTAAAATTCTTCCGGGAGACAAGGTAACGGTTGAGCTTACTCCCTATGATCTGACCAGAGGCAGGATTACTTATCGTTTTAAATAGATTCCTTCTGGTGTCAAAGCAGGAATGGATTAAAAAATCTCAAGGGAATGGAAGTAACGAAACATGAAAGTTCGCTCATCAGTACGTAAAATTTGCCCAAAATGTTCTATCATTCGTCGCAAAGGCATTGTGCGGGTAATTTGCGAGAACTCTCGCCACAAGCAGCGGCAGGGATAATCTAAGAGAATCGAGCAGAGACCGTTTGATGGGAGGCTGCAGTTGCTGCAGGGTCGCGCAAATACCGTGACCGGCCTGAACCCATGGACGTGAGGAGGAAATGTGGCACGAATTGCCGGGGTAGATCTCCCCAAAGATAAAAAAATCGAGATAGCGCTTACGTATATTTACGGTATCGGGCCGACATCCGCCAAGAAAATTCTTGCGGAATCCGGAATAGACCTGAATATGAAGAGCGGCAATCTGACCGAATCCGATATTGTCAAAATCCGTACAATTCTGGATCGCGACTATACGGTAGAGGGCGACCTTCGCAGAGACGTGACGATGCACATCAAACGGTTGATGGACATCGGCAGCTACAGGGGGTTGCGGCATCGTAGGGGATTACCGGCCCGCGGTCAGCGCACAAAAACGAATGCCAGAACGAGAAAAGGTCCGAAGAAGTCGGCAATGTCTGGAAGAGGCAAGAAGAAAAGTCTGGCAAAGAAATAACACCGCAAGCGCTGATGCGGTTGTCGCGAGAGGTTTCCCTAGACAACCCGCGTCTCTCATTAAGGAGGAATAATGGCCAAGAAGGGCAAAGAAAGAAAGAACGTGGCCAATGGAATAGCGCATATCCATGCTTCGTTTAACAATACGATAGTAACGATCACGGATACCGCAGGAAATGTTATTACCTGGTCTAGTTCCGGTAACAAGGGTTTCAAGGGATCGCGAAAGAGTACACCGTTTGCCTCGCAGCTGGCTGCGGAATCGGCTGCCAAAAAAGCCATGGAGCACGGCATGAGGCAGGTTGAGGTCTACGTGAAGGGACCGGGGACGGGCAGAGAGTCGGCAATTCGTTCAATTCAGGCAGCAGGCCTTGAAATTGTAGCGATCAAGGATGTCACCCCGATTCCCCACAATGGATGCAGGCCGCCAAAACGGAGACGGGTATAGTTTTTTGGAACTTGATTAACACAGGAGGAATCACGTGGCACGGTATATTGGATCAGTTTGTAAGCTCTGCAGAAGAGAGGGCATGAAGCTCTTTCTGAAGGCTGAGCGTTGTTATACGGATAAATGCGGCATCACCCGCAGGAGCTATCCTCCCGGCCAGCACGGCCAGGCCCGCATCAAACAGTCTGAATACAGCCTGCAGCTGAGGGAGAAGCAGAAAATCAGACGGGTGTATGGAGTTCTTGAGCGTCAATTCCGCGGCTATTTTGAAAAGGCCGAACGGATGAAAGGCGTTACCGGAGAAAATCTCTTGCAGCTCCTCGAACGGCGAATTGATAATGTTGTTCAGAGAATGGGCTTTTGCGGCTCCAAAAAAGAAGCACGGCAGCTTGTACGCCACGGCCATATTCTGGTCAACGGGAAAAAAGTCAATATCCCGTCCTATCTGTTAAAGGCTGGCGATGCGGTGGAGCTTCGGGAAAAAAGCAGGGGGATTGCACACATACAGCAGACCCTTGCGGCCGTGGAAAAACGCGGCTTCCCTTCTTGGCTGGAAATCGACAAAGCACAGTTCAGAGGAAAGGTTTTATCCTTGCCGGTCAGGGATGAAAGCACGATGCCGACCGTTAAGGAACAGCTTGTCGTCGAACTCTATTCGAAATAATTTTCATTTTGATGCTGAGAACGGCGTCGAGGACTGCGTGAGTGCCCCTTACGATGGGCACTCCTTGCTTTTTTTATAAATAGTTTTTCACTCCGTTCTGGAGGACCCATGCTCAAAAAAGCCAAAGATTTCCAAATGCCAAAAAAGCTTCAATATGACCCGAAAAAAATAAGCGACACCTATGGCAAATTCACGGCCGAGCCTTTAGAGCGCGGTTTTGGAACTACCTTGGGCAACTCCCTACGTCGGGTTCTTCTCTCCTCCCTTGAGGGGTCTGCTATTACCTCATTGAAAATATCGGGAGTTCAGCATGAGTTCTCGAGCATTCCGGGTGTGATCGAAGATACGACGGATCTGATTCTGAACCTCAAAGAGATCAGACTCAAGCTTCATACGGACAAGCCCAAGACCCTTATTCTAAAATCAAAGGGGCCCGGAGAAGTTACAGCAAAAGACATAGAGGCGGATGCAGAAGTCGAAATCTTGAATCCCGATCTTCACCTTGCGACGATCGATAAAAATGGGAAACTCGAACTTGAGATGCGGGCTCGTCGCGGCCGGGGGTACGTTTCCTCGGACAGAAACAAGGAATCCGGCCAGGCCATTGGGGTAATCCCGATCGATTCCATATTTTCTCCCATACGCAAAGTGAATTTCAAGGTTGAAAACGCCCGCGTCGGCCAGGATACTGATTATGACAAGCTTGTTCTCGATGTCTGGACAGACGGAAGCATCAAGCCTGATGATGCCGTTGCCCACGCCGCGAAACTGCTGAAGGATCACCTCTCGATCTTCATTCATTTGCCCGAAGAAGAAGAGGACATTCCGGTTACGGAAGAAGAAATCAAAAAAGTTCCATCGTTCAATGAAAACCTTCTGCGCAGTGTGAACGAACTAGAACTCTCTGTGCGGGCAGCGAACTGTCTTAAGAATGCAGGGATTGAGACCATAGCCGAGATGGTGCAGAAGACCGAGAGTGAAATGCTCAAGACCAAAAACTTTGGAAGAAAGTCCTTAAACGAGATAAAAGAGATTCTTGCAGAAATGGGGCTTTCATTGGGCATGAAGGTTGACGATAAAATCGTCTCTGAGGCCCGACGGCTGTTGGCGGAAAAACCGAGTGAAGCATAATATAACTTAAAATTGGCAGGGACAACAAAATGAGACATGGATGCGCAGGCAGACAATTTGGAAGAAACTCAGGGCACCGCAAGGCGCTGCTCCGAATGCTCGTAACCGCGTTACTGAAAAATGAAAAAATTGAAACCACAACGGCCAAAGCAAAGGAAATGCGGCCTTTAGCCGAAAAAATGATCACCCTCGCCAAGAGGGGGGATCTGCACGCTCGACGTCAGGCTCTGAGCTTTATTCAGGATGAATCCGTTGTAAGCAGCCTGTTTGCCCAGCTGGGGCCGCGGTTTTCATCCCGTATTGGAGGCTACACGCGCATCGTCCCGACCCGCAATCGGCCCGGTGATGCGGCTCCCATGGCAGTGATCGAACTGGTAGAGAGGGAAAAAACTGAAGCCGGGGACACTAAGTCCAAGGGAAAGGCTAAAGCAGCCAAGACAGCGGCTGCATAAATCAGAGATTCCGCACGACCGTAATTTCGAATAGGTTGTGACAATCCAGTTTGGCCGTTGACATATAATCCAACGAATCAAAAGGCAAGGGCTTATGCTCTTGCCTTTTTTAATTGCGTTTACAGGAAATTCCTTTTGTGTTAAGATGAGTGCATAACACTCCGCGGACACCCATGGCAGATGCTACAGGCAGGCATAGCCTCGAGGCCTGCGGTGCGTGTGCGTCAGGTTTCTGGTGGCGGACTGGAATCGGATGCAGAGTCTCGTTTTTCATGATAAGGGCTCTTATTCTCGTTACCTCCATCATCGGAGCCTTCTTCTTCCAGGCAGGGAAGAATGACCTTGATGAAGAGATAGGGGGGCGGGGTTATGTATACTGCACATGAATTTGCTATCCTCACATCCGAATATATCGTTGCGGGAAACCGTGATGAGCTGCACAGAAGACTGTTTCTTCCCTTCACCGCAAACGAGGATGACCTCTCGGACAGAGCCCTCCTCTACTCGTACTCGACCATCATTATCAATTATACCAGAAAAGTGAACATTTGTACATCTCTCATCAAGAACAATACCTGCTTAGTTGCTTCGCCACCATCGCCTTATATCCCCGGCCTCAAGGCCGAGGTTTTATGGCACGGATGATAACGAAGGTATAGCTAGAGAGCTGGGAAGCCGGCGTTGTGGGCATGCCGTTTCCGGCGTTGATTGTTGGCTCCTGCAAGAGGAATAGCGAATAATATGAAACAAGAACAATGCGGAAACAGCGAGGATTCCGATCAAAATCCTGTTCGGCAGACATAAGCTAAGGTCAGGGATGAAGGTGATTTTAGGGAACTATCAGGGCAAGAAGTCCTAGCTGTTGAAATTGCGGATACCTGCCGCGGGATCCCGGAAGAACATCTCGAGAAGATTTTTGATCCTTTCTTTACAACGTATACGGACGGCGAGGGAAAGGGCATGGGGCTGGCGATCAGCTATATGATCGTTCAAAACCATGGCGGCCGTATTGAAGTTGACAGCACGGTTGGAAAAGGCTCGATGTTCCGTATAATCCTGCCGATTGAGAGTGCAGGAAAGGCTAAAGAGTCTATTGAGCCTAAAGAGTAAGGAATGGGAAAAAGCGTTTAAGCGTCTTCGCACACTGTGGGTTCCAGAAACTCAATGAAATCTACAGACGCATATTTAGGAGTTACCGCATGGCTGGAGAGAAAATCCTCATCGTCGACGATGAGGATGTAATCAGGAACCTTTGTGACCATGTCCTGAGCTCGGAAGGATACATGGTTACGACAGCGGCAGATGGGGCAATGGCCCTCGAGGAGCTCGGTCGGGCGCCGGCGGATCTCCTGATCACGGACATCAAAATGCCGGGAATGGACGGGTTGGAGCTTTTCGAACGTGTTAAGGACCGGAACATCGATCTCGTAACAATTTTTATCACAGGACATGGTTCGCTGGATACCGCCATCGAGTCCCTCATGCGCGGCGTGGACGGCTTCGTACTGAAGCCGTTCACTCAGGAAGAGCTGCTCAGCGTCGTCAACCGGGCGATCAGCAGGAGCAGGCTGAAAAAAGAGAACATCAGACTCAAGGCGCTGATTCCACTCTTTGAAATCAGCAAACTTCTGGTTACCGAGATCGATCTCGCTCACCTGTTCAAGATAATAACCGAGGTATTGGTGCAGGAATTTGCCGTGGATCGCGTCTCCCTGATGCTCATGGATGAGGCAAGCGGAAATCTCCTGATCCGCGCTTCCCATGGCTTACCGACGGAGATGGCGTTGAAAGCGCGCCGAAAAATCGGGGAGGGCGTGGCAGGGCTGGTGCTCAAGCATCGAAAGCCTTTGATCATCTCGGAAGGAAAGCATGCGGACCGGGAGGTGATGGATGCCATCAACCGCGAGAATATGCCAGCCTCGTCTATGTCGGTGCCGCTTATCGGCAAGAATAAATTTTTCGGTGTGCTCAATCTAAGCAAGTTTGCGGGCCCTCCCTTTACGACGAGCGATCTCCAGATCGTGCTGATTCTATCAAGTCAAGTAGTGACAGCAATGGAGAACGCCGCGCTCTATGAAGACCAACGGGAAAGCTATTTCAGAACAGTGCAGGCCCTCGTTGCCGCCGTCGAAGCAAAGGATCCTTACACCCGCTGGCACTCGACGAATGTTGCCAAATACGCCGTGGCGATCGCGCGGGATATGGGGATGAGCCCGTCTCAGCTTGAGGAAATCCATATTGCCTCTATTCTTCACGATATCGGCAAGATAGGCATCAGTGAGTTGATTATCGGTAAGCCGGAACGCCTCAGCCGTGAGGAGTTCGACATCATGAAAGACCATCCGGCTCATGGACTGAGGATTCTTGAGCCTATTGGCTTTTCAGCGTCCATTACGAGCGCGATCTATCAGCATCATGAACGCTATGACGGCAAGGGATATCCTCAGGGGCTTGTCGGTGATCACATCTCACCGGCTGCGAGGATCCTAAACGTCGCCGACACTGTAGATGCAATGGTCTCCGAACGGCCCTATCGCGGGACAATCTCTAGCCAGGAAGTCCTTCTGGAACTGGAACGGGAAACAGGGAGACAGTTCGATCCGCTCGTCGCCGAATCGGCGAGAAGACTGATCGAAAAGGGCCTTTTAAAACTCGGGATGCATTCCTATTCTCAGTATTCCGCCGGGATGGACAAAACGGAGCGAAATGGGAAAGAAACAGCACAGTAATAGCCATGAAGTTAACGTTGCCCAAACAGGAAAGCAGAAAGCGTCCTGCGGTATCCGCTTAACGGGGGAAGACGTCAAGCAGCCGGCGCCGTCCCCTTCGAGTGCTGGGAAGAGCGGGCGAGGTCATGATGATGTGCTCCAGCACCTCGGCAGCCTCGTGGACAGCGTAACGACAGGCATCATATCACTGGATGGAGAAGGGCGAATAAGAGTTTTTAACGCTTCGGTGGAAAAGCTTTTCGGGCTGCCGCGCGTGATGGTTATCGGCAGGCACATGAAAGAGATTGGCCGCATGATGGGCTTTGATGATCATGGCCGCCGTGCGCTCTGGGAGCGGATTTCCGATGCGGTCTGGGCCGCGGGAGCTGCGCTTGACCTTGAGTTTGACCTTATCACTCGACGGGGGAAACGGGCGGTAATTAGTTACAGCGTCTATCCTATCGGCAGGATGGCTTGGTCCGTCGGTAATGGCGTTGTGATCATGCTCGATGATATCACCCGTAAAAAAGAAATGGAGGACCAGATATCCGATGCCCGCAAGAAGCTTTTGGCCGTGTTCGACGGGATCACCGACGGCATCCAGGTCTTAGACAGCGATTTTCGGATTACGGCAGTGAACAAGTCCATGACCACGCTCCTAGCTCGTGAGATAAGGACAGGTTCTCGGTGCTTCGAGGCCTGCGCCTTCGGAACGAAGATATGTCTTGACTGCCCCGCGGAGGAGACGTTCCGGACTGGACAGCCTGCCTCGATAACAAAAAGGGTTCTGCAGAGGACTTCGAACAGACAAGAGGAGCGGGTTGTGGAAATCAGCACGTTCCCTCTCCTGGACCGCGGCAACCGGGTGATTCAGGTTGTCGAATACATCAAGGACGTTACGGAAAAAGTGAGGCTCGCGGAGCGGCTCGAACAGTCGCGCAGACTTGCCGAACTCGGCGAGATGTCGGCGCGCGTCGCCCATGAAGTGAGAAATCCCTTGAATGCCATTATTGGCGCGGCGCATTTCCTTTCGACGGAATACCCCGACGATGAGACGCTCCGGAACTTCACGGACCTTATCAAACGACAGGCGAATCGGGTCAACCAGGTTGCCTCTGATCTTCTGTATGTCTCGAAGCCTCTACGCATGCGGCTGACGACGGTTCAGGTTGCGCATGTCATCGACCAGGCCCTTGATTGCCTGCTCGAACAGCTCCGCGACCAGCATATCGATGTTGTTCGGGATGCCGCGCCTGATACCCCTCCCATCCAGGCCGATGAGCTGCAAATCGAACAGGCGCTGCAGAATATTCTCCGCAATGCGGTTGAAGCAATGCCCGGGGGTGGAGTGCTCGGAATTTCGTTCGGCCCCGTATTGCCTGACGGAAACCTGGTGGAAATCCGCGTTCAGGATACTGGGCCTGGGATACCGGAGCAGAACCGAGAACGGATATTCCAGTCGTTCTTCACAACGAGAGTCAGAGGCACCGGTCTTGGGCTGACTATCGTCCAGCGTGTGCTGAAAAACCATGGAGGCGAAGTCGTTATGGAGCATCCCGAAACGGGAGGCACGAGGGTCCTGGTTCGGCTCCCGGTAAAAAACGGGTTTAGCGTTCAGAGTCCGACGTTCAAAGTGGAAACTGATTCGGATGCCATTACCCCTTCGGACACTACGCTTCGCCTGTCGGAATCACCGCTATGAAGGGTTCTCTCCTGATTATTGACGACGAACCTGATATCCGGCTCGTCATGTCCGCCAACCTCAAGAAAGAAGGCTATGAAGTCGAGACAGCGGAAGACGGCGCCACCGCACTCCAGAAGCTAGAGGGGCGAGACTTCGATGCCATTATTGTCGATCACCAGATGCCCCGTCTTACCGGCATGGAGTTACTTGAGCACCTGCGAAACGGACGGCATGGAGGGCCGGACAGAACAGAAATCCCCGTCATTGTCGTCACCGCATATGGTACGATCGAAATGGCCGTCAAGGCGATGAAAGACGGTGCCTACAGTTACCTGACTAAACCTATTCAGTACGAAGAACTGAGTATGCAGGTCAAAAATGCGGTTGAGCGACGAAAACTTTCGCGTGAGGTGGAGAACCTGCGTCACGCCGTGGAAGAGCGGTATCAGCTCGGCAACATCCTGGGAAAAAATCCGCAGATGCAGGAAATTTTTCATCTCGTGCGCACAGTGGCAGAAACCGATGCGACTGTGCTGATCCACGGCGAAAGCGGCACAGGCAAGGAACTCATTGCGCGCGCGATTCATTATAACAGCCGACGGAAGGACCGCCCGTTCGTGACGGTCAGTTGCTCTGCCCTGCCCGAAACACTGCTGGAGAGCGAGCTTTTTGGCCATGAAAAAGGGTCGTTCACCGGCGCAATCCGTCAACGGATCGGCAGGTTCGAGATGGCCGACGGGGGCACGGTTTTTCTCGATGAAATCGGCGAGATGTCCATGCCGGTGCAGATCAAGCTTTTACGGGTTCTTCAGGAGCGGGAGTTCGAGCGCGTTGGCGGGAACAAGCCCGTGAAGGTCGATGTTCGCGTTATTGCAGCCACGCACACAGACCTTCACCGCGCCATGAATGAACGATTGTTCCGAGAGGACCTGTTCTATCGGTTAAATGTTGTACCCATCAAGCTCCCCCCTCTTCGTGACCGGCTTGATGATGTACCGCTCCTTGCCGCTCATTTTCTGAACAAATACAGCGAAAAAAACCACAAGCGGATTGCCATGATCTCGACAGAGGGATTGTCGTCGCTTATGCGGTACTCCTATCCCGGGAATGTCCGGGAATTGGAGAACATTATTGAGAGGGCCGTGATCATGGAAAAGGGGGATACCCTCACCAAAATCGACCTCAAACGCGTAGACAGCGGGAAATACGACAAGCAGTCCCCGATGAGGAATGATATCGAGACATTCCGTAAGAAAAAGACCGAGGTTGTTGAGAAGTTTGAAAAAGAATATTTTACCAGGCTGCTCAAGATGTACAACGGAAACATGAGCCGCGCTTCCCAGCACGCGGGCATCAATATAAAAAACTTTCACGAGAAAATGGCCCGGTATGGGCTGAAGAAGGAGGAGTTTAAGTAGTCTGCAGGCAGGGGTAGAGCAGGTAGTAGATTGTAGATGGGGGCAAAGTGGTTCTATTCCCGATGATTTGGGGAGCCGCAGATGTTTGTTGTGCGCGATGACAGAAATTCGTGTTTCAACTTTTTGCCCGTGCGGGGAAGGAACAGAAGAACTAGGATTAAGAAGCTGGGAAAATAAAAGAGTCGGTTTTCCCCGCCGAAGAGGTTTACGAGGATCATGAAGGGGGATCCACAGATCGTGAGCACCCAGTTCTCACGGCAGCCGAAACAATACGCTTCCTTTCCAGCCATAAACGCAGCTCCGGCACAAACAAAGCCCCCCCCCACGACCAGGACTGGTCCCGCGCATAGCTCAGGTGCGGCTACATTCCCGTTGCCTCCATCCCCGGGCCGATGATCGAGGCGCCGACAATAAATTTCTTTAACCAAACCGCTCCCCGTGTCAGGGGATTTTTATGATCGTGATATCAGGAGTCTCGTTTCACCTACCTTACAGGTGTCAAAGAAGCTCGCTGTATGGAAGACTGGAAACAGGCGCCTTTGGAGCAATAATTGCGCATAACCGCAACTGTGTTGGAAACACTTCGTTAATCGCTAGAAAACGCTTGACTAAAGAATACTTCTTTGATATATTTTGGCTAAAGTTTTCCAAAACACCCGCAATAGCAATTCTTTTTTTCTCGAATACCTGTAGCAGTTTGTAATAGTGGCAGATGCAAACGAGTTATACTAGCTATGATTACCACTAACAGACCTACATATCGTCAATATTGCCATACCCCCGATGAGAAGCAAACCGTTGCTTCTGTGAGCGGGTGCATAGTGCCTTTCGCGGCAACGGGTATTCTTGCCGAAAAATTCAAAATTGACATTATTTCATTATTTAAACAGGTGTCTCATTTTTCCCGGTGCCATCGGTTTCGTTAGGAATTTTTCTAAAGAGAGGGGGGGTGTCACGAAATCATTTAATGTTGTTTCATGGGGGCCACTGCTGTTTTGATTCGCGTACATCACTTAAGGTTATGACGTGTTCCGGTCTCGATCGGAACGAATCTATTTTAGGGAGGATAAACGATGAAGAAGGTTCTTGTAGCACTCGTTGTACTGACAATGGTTTGCCTCGGCTCCATGGCTTTTGCTGCGGCTGACGTAAGCGTAGGCGGCAGCGTGCAGATTCGGAGCCGTGATTTTGACAACCTGCGCTTTAGCAATACCGATCCTTCTGGATCCTATGCTGACACCCAGGAGAGAGTCGAATTGGACGTGAACGTGAAGGCCGGCGATGACGTGAAGGGAAAGATCGCGCTCTGGAACGATTTCAATGATTGGGGCACCATTGAACAGCAACAGGGCAATGGTTTTGGTAACTCCCTTTCCAGCAGCCCCGCAGCGGATCATTTTGGCTTCCGCGAAGCATGGGTGAACTTCAACGTGCCAGGCATCCCGGTGAATGTAACCGCTGGCCATCAGCTCTTGGCATTGAACCAGGGCTGGTTCTTACGTAACAAGCATTTCGGAGACGATGCTTGGGTCATTGCCAATGTGACGGGCCCCAACACGGCAGCTTTCGTTAACATCGTGGCTCAAAAGAATAATGCCGCTGAAGCAGACAGTGCTGTGGACGCCTATGCGCTCCTCGATGTGTTTAAGATCGATGATAGCAATATGGTTATGGTCGACCTCAGCTATGTGAAAGCGGGTCTTTCGTCAGTGGTTCCGTATCCTCCTCTGGGCAGTGCGGTTGCGGAATTTCCAAACATTGCGGGCTCGAATCTCTACAACCTTGGTTTAGGTTATACCGGCAAGATCGGCCCGTTGAACTTGAAAGTCGAAGCTGATGCCCAGGCGGGTAAACTTGAAAACCCCGCCACAAGTGAACCAAAGTTTGAAGGTAATCAAATCGTGATCCAGGGCAACGTGGCGTTAGACCCGGTGACCATCGAGTTCACCCTTGCACGTGGTTCCGGTACCAAGCAACCCAGCACTTTGGTTGGTGCACCTGGTGGTCCTAATGTCGGCCAGTACATCAACTTCTTGGATGTCGATCCGCACTACACTTTCCTGTACGAGTATAAGACTATAACCGCCGCTGGCGCAAGGAACACCGGCTTCGCCAACACGACGGCCGCAAGCATTGGTGCAAACGCTAATGTAAGCAAGAGCGTGAACATCGGACTTGATGTTTGGTACCTGCTGGCAACCCAGAAGGAAAGTACGCCTCTCGCAAACGCTACGAATGATACGGGATCGCCGAGCAATTATGTGGGAACGGAAGTCGATGCGACCATCAACTGGAAGCTCTATGACAACCTGACTTGGAACTGGAACCTCGGTTGGTTCAAGCCCGGCTCTTGCATGAGCGCTCCCGGAGTAGCGGATTCAACATCGACTGCGGTCGCTGGATCGGTTGAAGGAATGACTCACTATATTACCGGCATTCAGGGTATTCTGTCTCTCAACTTCTAAAGCATGCGCACCGTATCGGTGCACCTAGCATAGATGCGAACACGACCCCGGAGGAATTATCCTCCGGGGTTTTTTAGTGCGCCGAAGCATGTTCAAAAACTTGGAGCTGCAAGTCCTCTCCCTAACCTGATGAAGCAGCGCATCATTAGACTTCACTAAACGCAATTCTTCGAATATTTTTTTCGGCGCTCTTCCGAAGTCGGTGCAAGACATCCAAGGTGAAAGCATTCGCCATGTGGCAAGAGAGAAAAAGCACACGAGGATGTGCGCTTACGTTCCGCCTTTTGTTATGTTGGAAGATCGGTCGCATGCCGAGATCTCTTTTGGTCTTGCGAAGCGCATTCTCGACCTGCGTGAGCACGTTGCAGGGTTTCCACATCATGAAAACGTCCAGCAGCGGCTTTAAACAAGCGTACAACGCCCTAGCAGGCGTGGGTACTGATTCGCTGCGGATCGTTACCAAGAACCCTAGCAAGCACCCCAACGATAAGCAGCAGCATGCAACTGTCAGCCCTATCGGGTTCCTGCTTTAGCGGGAATGACGTTCTGAGAGAGGTGCAAAGATTATTATGAGGGCATTCTTAATTCGGGATACATGATGGGGTGACAAACGGGGTGATTAGACTTGAGACATGCAATGTAATGTGATAAAATGCAGACACTTCGTTGTCCTACATCAGTTCTGAACATTCAATCTATCGATAGGAAAGCAGAGGTTAGCGGGCATGGATCGTGACAGCCAGCAACATTATCAGGATCTGATCAACTGCATCCCTGATCCTGTCGTGATCATCGGAAACAGCTGCCGCATCACCATGGTTAATGATGCTCTGCTTGAAATGCAAGAAGATTCCCGGGAAAATCTTATCGGCAATTCCTGCCATAAGGTCCTTCATCATCAGGACTTCCCTTGTCAGATGACCAACTGCAGTTGTCCTTTCCGAGAAGTTTTCAGTTTCGGGAAACCGCTCAAAGTGACCCATCGCCATTTTTCGAAGCCGGGGAAAGAAATCCTTGTGGAGCTTATCGCTTCGCCGATCAGAAGCAATGATGGCTCAGTAATCGGCATGCTCGAATTGATGCGTGATGTCACCCTCAGCGCGCGGCTTGAAGAGGAGAGTGCACAGTCGCTCGCATTTTTATCGAGTGTTCTCGAAGGTATCGGCGAAGGCGTCGTGGTGGTGGACAGGGACTATTGCATCCTCTCGGCAAATAAGGGTTACCTCAATCAAGTGGGAAATGCGAGCGAACGTATCGTGGGAAAGCATTGTTATGAAGTATCGCACCATTTTAATGCCCCCTGCACAGGAAACGGGCATGATTGCCCGGTCCGGGTCGTGTTTGAAACCGGCCATCCCGAAAAGGTTATGCATGTACACTATGATCAAGGGGGCAGGGAAATCTATGTTGAATGCCATGCTTATCCCATTCAGGACTCGTCAGGCCAGGTCATCAGGGCCATCGAGACACTCAATGATGTTACGGAGCGGGTGCAGCTGGAGTGGAAGCTCAAGGAGTCTGAAGAAAAGTATCGGGACTTGTATGATAATGCTCCGGACGGGTATTATTCTCTTACCGGGAACGGTCTCATCGTTGAGGTGAACAAAACCTTTCTGGACATGCTCGGCTATCGCCGCGAAGAAGTAGTCCGGAAAATGTTTATTGAAAAAATATTGTCCAGTGACAGCATCCAGACATGCCACATAAAGTTTCCGGAGTTAAAAAAGGCCGGCAGGATGGAGCACCTGGAATTGACCCTGGTGAGGAAAGATGGCTCGCTGCTGCCGATTATGATGAATGCATCCGCTGTCTATGATGGAGATGGCAACTTTCTCATGAGCCGGTCGGTGATCCGGGATATTTCCGAACGGAAAAAGGCTGATGAAGAGAAGCGCAAGCTTCGGGAGCAGCTGTTTCAGTCGCAGAAACTGGAAGCTCTCGGAACGCTCGCGGGAGGGATCGCCCATGACTTCAATAACCTGCTGGCCTCCATCCTGGGCTACTCTTCCCTTGCTAAGGCGGATTTATCCGATGGTGATCCATTGTATCGCCACATCGAAATCATAGAGACAGCGTCGCTGCGTGCGTCGGAACTGACCGAGCAGCTGCTTGCTTTCGCAAAAGGCGGTAAGTACGATGCAAAACCCAACGATGTCAATGTCATTGTGGGAGAGGTGGCCGCGCTCCTTGTACACACAGTCGGCAAAAATATAACCCTGAGCGTCAATACTGACAAAAATCTCCGGCTCGCCATCTGTGATGCCGGCCAGATTCAGCAGGCCATTCTGAATCTGAGTATCAATGGACGCGATTCCATGCCGCAGGGTGGTACGCTTACCATCCGTACGGAAAACGTTCGGCTGGAGATAGAAGACGTTCGGTATCTCGTCGATATTACGCCGGGCGATTATGTCCGCATATCCGTGTCCGACACGGGTGTCGGTATGGACCGTCAGACGCAGCAGCATATGTTTGAGCCTTTCTTTACTACCAAGGAAAAGGGAACCGGTTTGGGACTGGCTATCGTGTACGGCATTATTAAAAAACACAACGGGTTTATTCAGGTATGCAGTGAACCAGGCCGTGGATCGACGTTCGAAGTGAACCTCATTGCCTGCACCGGAGAGCATGCTTGTGTGGAAAAGGGGGAGAGGATGGAACTACGTCGCGGTACCGGGACGATCCTGGTAGTGGATGACGAACCGCTTGTCAGGCAACTTGCCAGGGATATTTTGAAACGCTTCGGATACAGTGTGCTGACCGCGGGTTGCGGAGAGGAAGCGGTGGCGCTCTATCGGGAACAGTCCAGGGAAATAAAGGCTGTCGTATTGGACATCGTTATGCCCGGCATGGACGGGAGGGAAGTCTTCCGGCAGCTTCGCAGCGTTAATCCCCATGTTACGGTCATCATTTCAAGCGGATACAGTCATGACAGGGATACCGATGATCTACTGATGCAGGGCGTCGCAGGTTTTGTTCAGAAACCCTACCGGATTGCGGATCTTCTGCACGTCGTAAATGACGCCGTCGAGAGGAAGGACAGGGGTAAGTAGCAGGAGTCAGCCAGCGCAGACTAGAGGCCGTCTCTTCAATGCCTCCGCTTTTTTCTCTTCCCATGCAGCTTGCCCTTGACACTGTTTATGACAAACCACTTCTGTAGAAATCAAAAGTGCGAGTCAGAGGCAAAGTTTGTTTGCCCGTTAAAGGATCAGCGGCAATCGAGATTGGCAGCCGCATTTCCGTCGCCGATAAGGTAATTGATACTGCCGTTAGAACCCCCCTGGCTTTAGCCTTGGGGAGTTGTCAGGGATTCTGTAATTTTGCCGCTTTTACAACGTGTTTTAAAAGAACGCGCGTGGTTACGGTACCGACGCCGCCGGGTACTGGCGTAATGGCACTTGCAATCTCCTTGGCAGGATCGGTATCGACATCGCCGAAGAGCTTGTCTCCCACCACGTTAATACCGACGTCCATGACCGTAGCGCCGTTTTTAATGTAGTCTTTCGTAATCATTCTAGCCTTCCCGATGGCCGCCACAAGGATGTCGGCACGGCGGCAGACGCCGGGGAGGTCCTGCGTCCGGGAGTGACATACCGTAACCGTGGCATTTTCTCCCAAGAGCAGCATCGATAAGGGCTTGCCCACTACCATTGAGCGACCGATGACCACGGCCTCTTTTCCGCGCATCGGAACTTGGTAGAAGCGGAGGATTTCCATCACCGCCTGCGGCGTGGCAGGCGGGAATCCGGTCATGTCTCCGGCCATGATCTTGCCCGCGTTCACCGGGTTAAAACAGTCAATATCCTTTTCCGGTGCCAGAATGTGCTTAACCACGTCCTCACTGATCTGCTTCGGGAAGGGGCGCATGACAATAATGCCGCTGATACTTCTATCCGCGTTCCGTTCCTTCAAAATCCTGACGAAATCATCTTGGCTCGTTGCTCCGGGCAACTGCTCGATTTCGCAGGCGATTCCGTTTTTCTCAGCCATTTTTTTGGCGCTGTTCGCGTAGGTGATTGAATCGGCTGCTTCTCCCACGATCATGATCCTGAGCGCCGGATTGACGCCTTTCGCCTTGAGTTCCTGTACATCTTTCTGAATGTCCTGGTCCATTTTCTGGGCCACTTCTTTACCGGTTAACAGTTTTGCTGGCATAGTTGCTCCTTAAGGACAGAAAGGGGGTTCAAGCATCATGGGCTAAGCGTCAAGGGAAGGGGCGACGTATGAAAACAAAAAATGAGTCCTTGCCCCCCTTGCTGCCCGACCTTCTATTGTTTATCCCATTTTTTTATACGTCGTTGCCATCACTGATTTTTCAAGAGCCGCAACCTCTGTAAGAACACCTTCCATTCGGGACCAGGTTGCTTTATTATAAGATTCGTCTTTGATGCTGTTGATATTGATTTTAACATTCAACGCCGCGCTCTGGGCGCAAGCCTGGGCCAGCAGCACGGCGACGCCCGCATCGCTCACCGCGGCCACATTCCCGATATCAGCGGCGCGCTCAGCGAGCTTTGCCACATCGAGGGATTTCAGGCCGATCTCGAAGGGGACCTGGCAGGCCTTTTTTAGGGCCTCCTGCATCTTAACAGTCCGAGCCGCCTTTTCGGTGTCGGTGTTCTTCGGCATTTTGTACACTTCCGAAAGAGAACCGTATGCCTCGGTATCTTTCTGGATCAGGTCCTGCATTTCTCCGCGAAGTTTTTCCGATTCCTTCAGGAGCGCGTCGATTTGCGGTTGAACATTTTTGTACTTTTCCTTTCCAAGCGTCAGGTTGGAAACCATGCTGACGAGTGCCGCACCGAGTGATCCAATAAGCGCCGCCACACTTCCACCTCCCGGCTCGGGTGATTTGCTTGCCAGCTTATCCATGAAATACCGTAAGGGTTGCTCGATATACACTGTTACCTCCAAGTTTGATCAAATGATGTGGGATAAAAAGAATAATAGAAGAGCAGAATTTTGTCAATAAAAATTTTCCCAGCAAGTTCTATTTGTTGAAAGCTTCCACCAGCAGGAGACTGCCTACAGCCGCAACCAGATTCATTTATCCTTCCGCCGTAAACCCCCCGCCTTCAGGCCGGGGATAGAAGGCGCTGGTTGCAACGCAGCCAAAAAACGTACTGTTTTTGATAATAGAGTAGACAAATGTTCACCGATTTGCTATAATGATCGATGATAAACAATCTGCCGTTAGGTGGGACCCGCGGACTTCTACCGTACGGCTCAGCATCCCCAAAGACATCTACAACAAGCAATTCCTCTATCT
>Ga0209415_10003639_pt1 | contig 28657 bp, 22 predicted proteins | sample PeaSoiSIISIP2007_FD_187696 | JGI IMG/M metagenome (GOLD analysis project Ga0209415, IMG submission 187696) | Peat soil microbial communities from Weissenstadt, Germany - SII-SIP-2007 (SPAdes) (version 2) | ecosystem: Environmental > Terrestrial > Soil > Wetlands > Peat | place: Germany...
GTCTACTCCAAGACCGGCAAGGTGACCACGAAGGTCGTGGTCGACATCGGCCGCACGTCCGGCAAGGAGCGGATCACCCAGGGAGCCAAGGCGGTCACGATCACGCTGACCGCGAAGGACGCGTACGTCAAGGGGACACCCACGGGCATGACCGGCATCATGGGCCTGACCGCGGCCCAGGAGAAGATCGTCGGCGATCGGTCGGTCGCCATGGTGTCGGGGACCACCGCGTACAAGAGCTTCCAGCAGAGCCTGACCACGCCCGCGCTGCTCAGCTTCCTGCCGTCGGCGAAAGGCACGACGCTCCTGCCGGTCGTGAAGGGTTCGGGCAGCTACCGCCTGCGCTGGACCACCAAGGGCACGACCTCGTCGTCGAACGTGACGAGCACGCTGCTGATCTCGTCGAAGTCCGACTCACTGCCCCAGAGCGAGACCATCACCGGGGCCACCGGTGGCGGGTCGACCACCTTCTCGCACTGGGGCGAGACGATCCACGCGACTGCTCCGGACTCGTCGCACGTGATCGCCTACAAGAAGGTCTTCGGCTAGGCCGACCCCGGCTCGCGCCCGGTCACTCCTCGAGCAGGTACTGCGGCCCCGAACCCGAGGCGCCGGCCGCGTCACCCGGATTGGCCAACGCGCAGGTGCGCAGCGACAGGCAGCCGCACCCGATGCAGCTGGTCAACCCGCCGCGCAGCGCCTCGAGCACGGCGATGCGCTCCTCGATGCGTTCGCGCCACCCCTGAGTCAGGCGCCGCCAATCGCTCGCGGTGGGCGCCTTGTCGGCGGGCAGGGCCGAGAGGGCCTCGACGATCTCGTCGAGGCTCAACCCCACCCGCTGGGCGATGCGGATGAAGGCGAGCCGGCGCAGGACGTCGCGCCGGTACCGTCGCTGGTTGCCCGGCGTCCGCTCGGCGCGCACGAGCCCCTGTCGCTCGTAGAAGCGCACGGCCGAGGCGGCGAAGCCGCTGCGGCTCGCGATCTCGCCGATGGTCAGGTGCTGATCGGCCACGACCCACCAACTTTCATCTCCGGGTCCTTGACTTAAAGATTACTTTAACTTATAGCCTGGATCCGGAGCCACCGACATGGCGTCGGGGCGGGAGGGACTCATGCCGGTTGCCATCGTCACCGGGGCCTCGAAGGGATTCGGGCGCGCCGTCGCGCGCGACCTCGCGGCCAGCGGGTGGAACCTCGTGATCGACGCGCGACACGCCGACCCCCTCGGCGAGGTGGCGGCGGAGCTGCGCGACGCCGGGGCCGCGGTGAGCGCCCACGCCGGCGACGTGGCCGACGCGGCGCACCGCCGGGCCCTGGTCGCCGCGGCGGCGACGTCGGGGTCGCTGGAGCTGCTCGTCAACAACGCGAGCGCGCTCGGAGTGAGCCCCCTGGTGGGGCTCGCGGCCTACCCGTTGGACGAGCTGCGCCGCGTCTACGAGGTCAACGCCCTGGCGCCCCTGGCCCTGATCCAGGACGCGTGGGACCTGCTGCGCTCGTCGACCGGCACCGTGGTGTCGGTGACGTCGGACGCCTCGGTCGAGGCCTACGCGGGCTGGGGCGGCTACGGCTCGTCGAAGGCCGCCCTCGACCAGCTCGTGCGGGTGCTCGGCGCCGAGGAGCCCGAGATGCGCTTCTACGCCTTCGACCCGGGCGACATGCGCACCGACATGCACCAGGCGGCGTATCCGGGCGAGGACATCTCGGACCGTCCGTGGCCCGAGGCGGTGGTGCCGGCCCTCAACCGCCTCCTGGCGTCGGGCGCGCCGAGCGGCCGCTACCGCCGCGACGAGTGGGGCGCGCCGTGACGTCACTCGCCGACGCGGCGGCGCGCTTCGACTTCGAGCTGCCGCGATCGAGCGAGGCCGGCGAGCCGCCCGAGGCGCGCGGCGCCGCGCGCGACGACGTGCGGATGCTCGTGGCGTATCGCGCGAGTGGGGCGCTGGTCCCGAGCGCGTTCCGCGAGCTGCCGGCGTTCCTCGAGCCCGGCGACCTGGTGGTCGTGAACACCTCGGGCACGATCCCCGCGGAGATCGACGCGATGGGCGACGACGACACGGCTCTCGTGGTGCACCTGTCCACCCGGCTCGACGACGGGCGCTGGGTCGTGGAGCCCCGGCGCGGCGACGGGTCCGGCACGCGGCGCTGGACCGGCTCGCCGCCGGCGCGCGCGCTGCGCCTGCGCGGCGGTGGATCGATGATCCTTGACGAGCCCTACGGCGACGCGCGGCGACTGTGGGTGGCGACGATCGACGTGGGGGGCGACGTCGTGTCCTGGCTGGCGACGCACGGGCGCCCGATCCGCTACAGCTACGTGGAGCGCACCTGGCCGATCGAGCTCTACCAGAACGTCTACGCGACCGAGCCGGGCAGCGCGGAGATGCCCAGCGCCGGGCGGCCGTTCACCACGGCGATGATCACGCGGCTGGTGGCGTCGGGCGTGGACGTGGCGCCGCTGGTGCTGCACACGGGTGTCGCCTCGCTGGAGGCGGACGAGGCGCCCTACCCCGAGCGCGCCGTGGTCTCGGCCACGACCGCCGAGCGCGTCAACCGCACCCGGCGCGCGGGCCACCGGGTGATCGCCGTGGGCACGACGGTGGTGCGCGCCCTGGAGTCCGCGGCGGGCGCCGACGGGCGCGTCCACCTCTTCGACGGGTGGACCGACCTCGTGATCACCCCCGAGCGCGGCATCCGGGTCGTCGACGGGCTGTTGACCGGATGGCACGAGCCGGTCTCGTCGCACCTGATGCTGCTCGAGGCGATGATCGGGCGCGACCTGCTGGTCGACTCGTACCGGGCGGCGCTGGTGCAGGGCTATCGCTGGCACGAGTTCGGCGACGCCCACCTGATCCTGCCCTGAGGGGCCGGCCAGAGCGGCCCGACGTCTCGTCGGCTCACACCAGGGCGCGGCGCAGGCGCAGGACGGCGGCGCCGGTGAACAGCGCCGCGAATCCCGCGAGGATCGACAGCTGGGGCGCGATGGACACCAGCGTGCCGCCGCGTGACAGCAGGTCGGTCCAGGCGTCGACGGCCCAGGCCTGGGGCACCACGTGGCCGACCTCGCGGAACGCGTTGGACAGGATGGCGAGCGGCCACATGCAGCCGCCCAGCATGCCGAACACGATGCCCAGCGTGGTGCCCGCCGCGCTGGACTGCTCGGGCGTCTTGAAGAGCGTGCCGGCCAGCATGCCCGCGCCCGCGCCCACCAGTGCCCAGGTGACGACCAGGGACGCGGCGGCGAGCGGATTGCCCCACGAGACGCCGAAGACCGCCGCGCCGACGCCCACGATCAAGGCGGACTGGGCCAGGGCGACGAGGGTGAACGTGAGGAACTCGCCGAAGACGATGGTGCGGATGTGCACGGGCGCCGCGGCCATCCGCTCGTACATCCCGAGGCGGCGCGTCTCGATGATGTTCGCGCCGGCGCCCAGCGCGCTGAGGAACACGAAGAGGACCAGCATGGTCGGCGCGGAGTAGCTGTAGCCCTCGGGCAGGATCTTGGCTGTGCGCTCCACGCGCACTGTGGTCACGCCGACCGTCGCGATCCTTCCCGCGAGGGCGTCGACCTTCACGAGGTTGGCGGCGAACGTCCCGCCCACGTGCGAGGTGGTGAAGAGGGCGGCCTGGATCCGAGCGCCGGCCCCGGCGATCACCGAGTCGACGGCGGTCGCCGCGGCCTGCTGGTTGGAGTTCGCGGGCTCGGTCATGATCCCGACCGTCACGACGTCGCCGTGGCGGATGCGCGCGTCCATCCCGGCGGGCAGCACGACCGCGGTGAGCACCTCGCCCCGCGCGACCGCCTTGGTCGCGGCCCGGGAGTCGGGATAGACGTGCACGTTGAGGTCGGGCGACTGGCGCAGCGCCGTGGTGAGCTGCTGGCCGATCGGTCCGGCGCCCTCATTGACCACGCCCACCTTGAAGACGGTGAAGCCACGGACGCTCGCGCCGATGATCAAGATCACGAAGACCGGCAGGACGAGCAGGAAGAAGAGCGCCGTGCGGTCGCGCACGATCCTGCGCAGCGAGGCCCGGGCGATGGCGAGCGACCTCATCGGGCCATCGCCTGTCGCGCGAGTGACGCGGCGACGCCACCCACCACGGCGCTGAAGAGGAGGATGGCCGCGATCGGCTGAGCGACCGTGGCGAGTCCACCGCCGGTCGTGGCCAGGTCGGTGAACCCGCGCAGGGCCCACCCGTTGGGCGTGGCCAGGGCCAGGTGCTGCATGACCGCCGGCATCGAGGAGAGCAGCACGAAGTTGCCGCCGAGCAGCGCGAGGGCGAACACGATCACCGACGAGATCCCCTCGGCCTGGCGCGGCGTGCGCGCGATGACGATCACGAGCGCGGTCAGGCACACGATGGCCACGATCATCGCCAGGCCCAGCGCCGCGGCGGCCAGCGGATTGCCCCAGTGCGCGCCGAAGGCCACCGAGGTGATGACCGCGATGGTCGCCAGGCTCAGCGTGCCGAAGACCAGGACCGACAGGGCCTTGCCGATCAGGATCTGCACCGGGCGCACCGGCGCGGCGCGGACGCGGTCGATCATGCCCGTCGCACGGTCCACGAAGTAGCTGCGCGAGGTGAACGTGACCATGAACAGCAGGAAGAAGATGGCCATCGCCGGGGCGTAGTAGCTGATCGCCGTGAGCTCGTTGGCCCCCACCGGCAGGTGGCCGGGCTGCTCGGGTATCTGCAGCGCGGTGGCGTCCTTTACGAGCTGGGCGGTGGAGGACGCCGGCGCGCCGGCCGCCAGCGCGGCCTCGACCGAGAGCCGGTCGGCGTTGATCTGGGCGACGAACGAGCTGGCGATCGAGGACGTGATGCTGCCGGCGATGGCGGCGTTGACGCTGGTGAGCACGCGCAACGAGTCGGGGAGCGCGCTCTGGGCCGCCGCGCTGAAGCCCGCGGGGATCACCAGGGCCGCTTGGACGGTCCCCGAGCGCACCGCGGACGCCGCGGCGCCCTGGGTGGCGAAGGTGCGCACGGTGAGGATCTGGCGGGCCGCCGGCTGGCCCAGGGCGCGCAGGACCCCGGTCGCCACCGGGCCGTGGTCCTCGGCGACGACGCCCAACGTGTAGTGGAAGTTCGCCGTTCCCTTGAAGGCGAAGCTCATCAGGGCGGCGATGAGCAGGGGCGCGACGAGCCCGATGGCGATCGCGGAGCGATCGCGCAGGCGCTGGCGCAGGTCCTTGCGCGCGATGACGAAGGCCGCGGGCACGCTACTCCCGCAACGCGGTGCCGGTGAGGTGCATGAAGACGGCCTCGAGGTCCGGTTCGACGACGTCGACGCTGTTGACCTCGACGCCCACGCCCTCGGACGCCTCGAGCACCGCGGGCAGGATGCGGCGCCCGTCGAGCGCGAGCAGGTGCACCTGGCCGTCGGCGACGCTCGCGCGCTCGACGCCGGGCAGCGCGCGCAGCGCGGCGGCGAACCCCTCGAGGTCACCGGACGCGCCGAGCTCGATCCGGTCGTGCTCGCCGAGCTGGGAGACGAGCTCGCGCCGCGTCCCTTCGGCGATGAGCCGTCCCTGGTCGATGATGCCCACGCGATCGCACACGCGCTCGGCCTCTTCCATGTAGTGCGTGGTGTAGAGCACGGCCATCCCCTGGCGTCCGAACTCCTGGACGCGCTCGAGGATCGAGTGCCGGCTCTGGGGATCGACGCCGACGGTCGGCTCGTCGAGGACGAGCAGGACCGGGTGGTGCAAGAGACCGGCGGCGATGTTGAGGCGCCGCTTCATGCCCCCGGAGTACGCGTCCACGCGGTCGTGGCCCCGGTCGGTGAGTTCAGTAAGGTCCAGGGCCTCGTCAACGCGCTCGGCGAGCAGGGATCCGGTCAGCCCGTAGAGGCGCCCGAGGAACGCCAGGTTCTCGCGCGCGGTGAGATCCGGGTACAGCGCGATGTCCTGGGGCACGTAGCCGACCAGCGCCTTCACCGCGAGGTTGCCGGCGGCCAGACGGCCGGCGACCGTGATCGTGCCGCCGTCGGGCGTCAGCAGCCCGCACACCATCTTGATGGTGGTCGTCTTGCCGGCGCCGTTCGGCCCGAGGAGCCCGTAGATCTCGCCAGGTTCCAGCGAGAGGCTGATCCCGGCGACCGCGACGCGGTCGCCGAAGCGCTTCGTGAGGTCCCGGCACGTCAGTATCGGCTCGCCCACGTAACGACTATGGCACCTCGCTGCGCCGCCGGTCAGGGAACAAGGTCCCGCGACGTGCCCGCGCCCGCGGGTGTCGGCTGCGCGCGGGTGATCCGGCGTCCTCGCGGACGAGTGATCACCGGGTTGTCACGTCCATGACACCATCGTTCGTCGCCGGCACCGTGAGCGCCGCCGGCGAGCGGCGCAGGAGCGCGGACACGGCCCCGGCTCCGAGGGCCATCGTCGCGATGTAGAGCCACAGATGGCGAAAGTGCTCGAGGGTCGCACCGGCCGAGTGCGTGACGCCCAGGATGACGACGAGCACCGCCACGCCGATGGCTCCGCCGACCTGGCGCGCGGTTTGGTTGACCGCGCTGCCCACGGCGAATCGTGCGGGGTGCAGGCTCGAGACCGCGGCGGCGCTGAGCACCGGGAAGGTCAGCCCGATGCCCAGGCCCACGATCAGCGTGCCGGGCAGCCACACGCCCAGGTAGTCGTGGCGAAGCCCGATGCGCGTGACGTACCAGGCGAGGCCCGCGGCGAAGAACGCGAACCCCGTCAGCAGCACCGGACGAAATCCGTAGCGCGCGGCGAGGCGACCGGCGGGTCCGGCGACGACCGCGACGACGAGCGGCCCCGGCGTGATGGCCAGACCCGCCATCAGGATCGAGTAGTGCCACACGCCGGTCAGGAACAGTATGTTGCCGAGCAGCAGCGCGAAGAACCCCATCGAGTACAGAAGGGTGGCGACGTTGGCGAGACTGAAGGATCGTGAGCGGAAGAGCGCGAAGTCCAGGACCGGCTCGCGGTGACGCAGCGATCGACGCACGAAGACCGCACCCAGCAGCACGAAGAGCGCGAACGACGCCACGACCCGCGGGCTTGACCAGCCCCAGCTCGGACCCTGGGAGATGGCCAGCACGAGCGCGGCCAGGCCGAGGCTCACGAGGGCCACGCCGGCGTAGTCCGGACTCGCGGTCTCACCCGAGCCGGGGGAGCGCTCGAGCACGCGGCGACCCACGAGCCACGCGACGACGCCAATCGGGAGATTGACGTAGAAGGCGGAGCGCCAGCCGAATCCGGTGATCAACAGGGCACCGAAGGACGGACCGGTGGCGACCGCGAGAGCGCCGATGCCGCCCCACAGCGCGACGACCTGGGAGCGGCGCTCTCGCGGGAACGCCCCGAGCAGCAGGGCGAGCGACGCCGGCAGCAGGGCCGCGGCCCCGACTCCCTGGACGACGCGGCCGGCCACGAGAAGCCCCACCGACGGCGAGAGGGCGCTCAGCGCGGAGCCGGTGCAGAACACACCGAGACCGGTGAAGAAGACGCGACGGCTGCCGAGACGGTCGGCGGTGCGCCCGGCGATGACCAGAAGCGAGCCGAAGACGATGGAGTAGCCCGTCACGACCCACGCCAGGCTCGAGCGCGGATCGTGGGCGAAGGTGCGCTGGAGGGCGGGGAAGGCGACGTTGACGATGGACAGGTCGAGCGACGCCATGAACGCGCCGAGGGCCGTCACGGCGAAGACGGCGCGGCGCCGCGCGTCGGGGAGGGGGGGCTGTAACTGCCGTGTCAGTTCCGTCATACAACGCACCATAGCGACTTGCGTTGCATGATGCAACTAACTAGACTGGGCGTGTGGAACGCAAGAGCTTTGCCGCGATGGACTGCTCGGTGGCCCAGTGTCTTGAGGTGGTCGGCGAATGGTGGAGCATGCTCATCATCCGCGACGCTTTCTTGGGCGTGACCAGGTTCGAAGAGTTCCAGAGCCGGCTGGGCATCTCGCGCAACATCCTTCAGTCGCGCCTCGGCACCCTCGTGAATGCCGGCGTTCTGAGCCGCGTGCCCTACTCGACGCATCCGCCGCGCGTCGACTACCGCTTGACGGCCAAGGGCCGCGACCTGTGGCCCGTGCTCAACGCGATGCGCCAGTGGGGCGACGCCCACGCCGCGCCCACCGGTCCGCCGGTCGAGATCGTCCACACGGCGTGCGGTCGGCGCACGAGCGCGGTCGTGGTGTGCGCGTCGTGCGGCGAGCCGCTCGGCGGGCGCGACGTGGAGGCGGTGCCGGGCCCCGGGCGCCACGGGCCCGTCGTGCGCCCTCGTCGTGAGAGCGTGAAGGACTCGGCGGTTTAGGCGCGCGCGGGCGCCGAGTCGCGGCCCCAGTGCGGACGCGACACCTCGGGCTCCGTGGCGATCTCGTGAGGGGCCACGCGCTCGATCAACGACTCGCGCGCGAGGAAGTCATCGAGCTGGTCGGCGTCCATCGGGTACGCGATGAAGTATCCCTGAGCGACGTCGGCGCCGAGGCGACGCACGGACTCCAGGTCCTCGGGGGTCTCGATCCCCTCAGCCACGACCGTCAGGTGCAGGGCGCGCGCCAGCTCGATGGTCGAGCCGATGACCGCGGACGCCCGAGCGTCGGTGGCGAGGGCGCGCACGAAGGAGCGGTCGATCTTCAGCTCGTCCACCGGCATCTCGAGCAGCTGGGACATCGACGAGTAGCCGACGCCGAAGTCGTCGATCGAGATGCGGACGCCGAACGAGCGCAGCGTCTCGATGCTCTGGCGCGTGCGCACCGGGTCCTCGCCCAGGCTCGACTCGGTGACCTCCAAGGTCAGGCGGCCGGGCCCGACGCCGTGTTCGGTGAGCACCCCGTCGATGAATCCCGGCAGCTCGTTGTCGAATAGGTCGTAGTGCGAGATGTTCACGTTCATCTGCAGGGTGTAGCCGGCCTCGTCGAGCCGGGCGGCCTCGGCGACGGCCGTGCGCAGGACCTCGTGGGTCAGGGGCTGGATCAGCCCGACCCGCTCGGCCAAGGGAATGAAGTCGTCGGGCATCAGCGTCCCGCGGGTGGGGTGGGGCCAGCGCACCAGCGCCTCCACGCCATCGATGACGTTGCTGGACAGGTTGCGCGTGGGCTGGTAGTTCAAGATCAGGGTCCGCGATTGCAGCGCGTCGCGAAGGTCGCTGATGAGGCCGAGGCGTTCTCGACTGTTGAGGTCGTGGTCGGCGTGGTACAGGCAGACCGTGTGGTGGCTCCGCTTCGCCTCGTACATGGCGACGTCCGCGCTGCGCAGCAGGGCTGATTGGGTGGTCCCGTGCTCGGGGTAGAGGGCCACCCCGATGCTCGCGCCGACTCGCACGACCATGCCGGCCAGCGAGATGGGGTCGTCGAGCGTTTCGGCCAGCTCCGCCGCCAGGGCCTCGACGTCGACGTCCGCGTCGACCTCGCACGTGACGGCGAACTCGTCGCCGCCGATGCGCGCGATCCGGCCGTGGCCCTCGAAGCGATGCTGGAACCGCTCACCCACGATCCGCAGGAGCTCGTCGCCGCTGTCGTGGCCCAGCGAGTCGTTGATCTCCTTGAAGCCGTCCAGGTCGATGAGGAGCACCGCGAGCCGCTTGGACGGGTCGTGCAGCGCGACCTGGGTCTCGGCGTCTTCGAGGAAGGAGCGCCGGTTCCTCAGCCCGGTCAGGTCATCGGTTCGCGCCACGCGGTAGTTGGCCTTCTCCATGACGCGCACCTCGCGCAGCGTCAGGCCCATGCGCACGATCACCAGGCAGAGCGCGCCGATGGCCAGCAGTGACGTGATGCGTGACGTGCGGTGAACCAGCGACACCAGGATCACGCTGACCGAGAGGGAACCGAAGATGATGGGGACCAGCGTGACGCCGCGCGGCACCAGGGTCCGCTCGGTGCGCTGCGCGGTGCGACGGTCCTCGCGCGGCCAGGCGGCCAGCCCGATCATCCAGATCGCAACGTTCCAGGTCGCGTCCAGGGGCGTGCCCAAGACGTAGGTGCCCGCGACCTGCTGGTTGAGGTAGACGACGTCGCCGATGACGAACGCGACGACGCCCGCGATGAGCAGCAGGGTGGGCAGGTTGGGACGGTACCGCAGCGGGGCCAGGCCGGCGACCAGCAGGACGAGCAGCACCAGGTCGCAGATCGGGTACGACATGCCCACGACCACCTGCAGGGGGTGGCCGCTCACGCGCAGCACCGGGTCGAACCAGAGCATCGCGGCCAGCGACGCGATGGCCAGCCCGGTCACGGCGCCGTCGAGACGGATGCTCAAGATGCCCGAGCCGTAGGAACGCTGGGTCATCAAGACGACGCCGAGGGCGAAGAAGACGTAGGAGAGCAGGTACGCCACGTCGCTGGGCGCGGGGCTCGGGATCGGCACCAGGTTCTGGTCGTGGAACAGGTAGATCAGGTTGGCGGCGTTGAAGAGGGCGACGCCCAGGCCCATGCAGACCCAGGCGCGGCGCTGACGGGTGGAGCGCCACGCGCGCAACGTGATCGGGACCAGGGGTGCGATCGACGCCGTGTTGGAGACCCAGCCGTCCCAGTAGCCCGAGTAGCCGGACTTGGGCCGGTGCATCACGAACAGCGAGGCCACGTAGGCCAGGGTGAGCACGGCGGTGGCCAGCTGGGTCCAGAACTGCGACGGCTGGTCGTAGATCCGGCGCGCCGCGCCGGCCAGCCGCGCTCGCGCGGGCGCCGCGGGCGCACGAGGGACGCTCAGCGACGGGCGAGAGTCGGATCGGCGCGGGCGATCGAACAGGGTGAGGGGCGCGTCGCGGCGAGGGGTTCGCGGTGCCTGCCCGTTTCCCTCGACGACGTCCACCGTCACCTCCCTGCCCTGCTCGGTTCCCCGAAGAGTTGATGCCGCGGTGTCGGTTCTCGCCGACCACTCGGCGGGGTGAACGCTGCGGTTCTACGGCTCCGGGGTCAGTCTCCTGGACGCAGGTCAAGCATTGGACTCTGAGGTGTCAACCCCTACCCAAATCGTGAGGAGCGACGCCGGACTCGCGAGTGGCGGGTACGTACTGGCGGGCCGGCGCGAGACGTCGAGCGGCCGAGGGTTGGTGGCCGCGAGTCGTCGCGCCGGTCCGTCCGAGGGCGTCTTCGGCGGCGGTCGTCCTACCTATCGACCCCGTCGGTGGGCGACGTCGTCGCGGTCGGGCCGGACGTGGCGTCGCTGACGCGCACCGTGTCGAGCCCGGACTTGAACTCACTCTTGGCCTGGCCCAGGCTTCGCGCCAGCTTGGGGATGGCCGAGCCGCCGAAGATGACGACGGCGACCACGACCACGACGACCAGCAGGTCAGGGCCAAAGATCTCACCTAGAAACATGTCTCTCTCCTTCTGTCATGTCGAGCCCACGTGCCTCGGCTCCGTCGCGTCGTCGTGTTCGCGCCGTGGCGCCGTGGCGCCGTGGCGCGGCGCGAACACGACCTCGCTCACGCGACCACCGGTGACGCTGACGACCTGTTGCGATCCTTCGACGAGGTAGCGGCCCGTCCGCAGCTGCGGGTAGACCGCGGCGAAGGTGGTCTCGCCGGAGCCGTAACGCTCGCGCACCGCGCTGTGGACGGGCGCGACATCGAGATCCAAGGGCTCGAGTTCGATTTCGCGTCCGTCCCAGGCGGAAGAGGTCACGAGCATCACGGCGCCGGTCTCGCCTCCGATGTCGAGGATCACGGTGCCGTCCCCGCTGGGACCGAGTCGCGGTTCAGCGCTCACGGTCACGCCGGGACGTCGAAGCCGCTGTAGGGAGTGCCCATGTACGGGAAGCTCGGCAGGAACGTCAGTCCGGACCCGGTGACCCCGGTGTTGATCGCGGCGATCGCTCCGTCCTTGGTGAACGACGAGTCGACGAGGGGGATCGTCGCGCCGGCCACGGCCAGCAGCTCGATGGACACGACGTCGTCGACGATGCGCCGACCGTTCGGGAAGCCCGCGACGTCGCCGCCCACCACACCGAGGGGGTTGGGTGTCTTGGACGCGGGGATCGCGAGGTTCAGTCGCAGCATGTCGGCCTGGGTGGAGCCGGTGTAGGTCGAGAAGGTCGGCGAGATGACGCCGGCCGGAATCCCGGTGAGCAGGATCGCCTCGAGGTCCGCGCGGGGCTTGGCGTAGGCGGCCAGGTTGGGGAAGTCGCCGGGGTAGAGCACGTTGAGCAGGCCCGCGAGCTCGGGGTGGGCGACGCCCGCCACGTAGTGGCTGTCGTTCGCCGGGGACTGGGTGTTCCACTCGTCCTTCTTCGACAGCGGCACGAGGAGCTCGTTGAAGAGCGGGTTGCCCAGCCGCGACACCTGGACGAAGGGGCCGGCATCAAAGCGCGACTTCGCGTTCGAGTCCAGGATCCGCGCCTTCTGGCGGCTCGCCGAGGTCCAGATGCCCACCGTCGACCTCACGGCGGAGGGGTCGCTCGGGGCCGCGCCGCCCGGTGCGATGTCGGTGATCGGTACCTGCAGGGCGATGCTGTGCACGTTGACCGACGCCGTCGCGTTGACGCCGTTCGATGCCGCCAGCGCGGGCAGTCCGAAGGTGTTGTGCAGGTTGGCGATCGGACGCAGGTCGCCCAGGTCGAAGATCGCGCCGAGGTCGACGAAGAACGCCTCGGCCCGCTGTCCCGCGAACACCTTGCGGCCGCCCGGGAGCGGGTAGACCGCGGTGGCGGCGAGCGCCGCGTAGCCGGGCGTCGATAGGGGACCAATGTTGCACGGCGGGCAGCGCAGCTGCGGCGCCAGCACCTGGGTGCGGCCGTGGTGGTCGACCCGGGTGACCGAGTAGAACTGACGACGGTTCCAGTTGGAGCTCGTGAGCGTCTCGATCGGGCCCACGTTGTAGAGGAACGTGGTCGGGATCGAGTTCTGGGTCGTGAAGTTGAACTGATAGGTGATGTCGGGCCAGCCGTCCCCGTCGGTGTCGATGTGGATCTCGTAGAGCACGTCGTCGCCGAACTCGTAGAAGTTGGGACCCGCGGCGGGTCCCTCCAACGGGATGTAGTTCGCGATGATCGTGACGGTCCCGGCCTGGTCGGGGCTGACGAACGCGTAGAGGTCGGTGCTGTCGGCGACCGGGTCCTTGGCGATCTCGGGGGCCTCGCGGTGCGATGACATGTTCGTCCTCCTATCGCGTCGCGCGGACGAGTCGGGCCGCGATGCTCTTGTCGTGCAGGGTCACTTGGCGCTCGCCGATGAAGAGGCTGATCTCTCCGGTGGGCGCGTCGACCACCTGCGCGACGAGGCTCTCGCCGCTCTTGAGCGTCTCTTCCGGTGTCAGGTCGGGCTCGTGGGTCGCCGGGTGGCCGGCCAGGGCCCCCGCGACGCCCGCCGGCGCCGTGACCAGGCTGGTGCCGGCGACGGCGACCACCGCGGCCGCGCCGGCCTGCTTGAGAAAGCCCCGTCTACTTACTGCTTCCATGGTTCCTCCTTGAGTGGGTCCAGATGGTGTTCGGAGCCGTGACGGATCCGGATGACGGATCTCGCCGCCGCGCCCATCGGGTCCGCGGGGCCGCGCCGCCGCCGCGTCCTTGTACGGGCGCGGGACCGGCCCGTACTGTCCAGGTGAGGACATCCGCGGGGGCGGCGGCTCCGAATAGGACACGTATGCAGGATTTCAGCGAGGCCGGTGACGCCCAGCTCGTCACGTCCATCGGGCGCTACAGCGAGGTGGCGCTCGCCGAGGTCTACCGGCGCCACGGCGGTGCGGTCTTCGGGCTGGCCCGTCGCGTCCTCGCCAACGCCGCCGAGGCCGAGGACGTGACCCAGGAGGTCTTCCTGCGGCTGTGGAACGAGCCGGCGCGCTTCGATCCCTCGCGCGGCACGCTGCGTTCATTCCTGCTGGCGCAGTCGCACGCGCGATCGGTCGACGTGATCCGCTCCCAGAACTCGCGCCGCGTGCGCGAGGCCAGCGAGGCGACCAAGACCGCGCGCGCCGAGTACCACATGGAGAGCGAGGCGTGGGACCTGGCCGTCGCCCACCAGGTCGACCAGGCCCTGGCGTCGCTGCCCCCCGAGGAGCGCCGCGCGATCGAGCTCGCCTACTTCGAGGGGCGGACCTACGTGCAGGTCGCCCAGATCTTGAACCAGCCCGAGGGCACCGTCAAGAGCAGAATTAGGAACGGTATGCGCCGCATGAGAAGCGCTCTGGTCGAGTCCGGCGCGCGAGACATGGAGCGGTCATGAACCACGACCAGGCCAACGAGCTCCTTCCGGTGCTCGCGCTGGACGCCGTCGACGCCGACGAGCGTTCCGCCATCGAAGCCCACGTCGGCGAGTGTCCGCGCTGCCAGAGCGAGTTGGACGCCCTGCACGAGGTCGCCGGTGCGTTGGGCAACTCGGTCGAGCCGCTGCCCGATCGGGTGTGGTCGAACATCGCGCGGCGCATCTACGAAGACGGCGACGCCGCCACGCCGGCACTGGCGCCGGTCAGCGACGCGGGTCGCGGGGCGCGCCCCGCGTTGTGGGGTCGACGCCGGTGGGTGGCCGCGGCGCTGGGAGTCGCGGCCGCGCTCGTCGCGGTCCTGGCCTTCGAGCTCGCGGGCGCCAACCACCGGATCGCCACCCTGCGCGACGCGCTGGCGATGAGCGACGTCCACGCCGCGCTGCGCGCCTCGGGCCACCAGATCGTGGACGTGAGCGGCGCGACCCACACGCGCCTCGCCTCGTTCGTCCTGCTGCCCGACGGTCGCGGCTACCTGGTCAGCTCATCGCTGCCGACGCTGCCGGCTCGCGAGACCTACCAGCTGTGGGGGATCGTGTCGGGCAAGGCGATCTCCATCGGCCTGATGGGTCGCGCACCCGGGCACGTGACGTTCACGGTCTCGGGCACGCCGCGACCGTCCGCGCTCGCCGTGACCGCCGAACCGGCGGGCGGCAGCATGACGCCGTCGCACCCGATCGTCGCCTCCGGCGCCGTGTAGGCGCCGTTCAGAGCTTGTAGCCGATCTGTCGCAGCAAGGACTTGCGGTCGGCCTCGTCGTCGTCGGTCTCGACTCCCGCCGGCGCCATCCCGTCGACGACGCCGACGATGCCGCGCCCCTGCGCCGTCGTCGCGACCAGGATCTCCACGGGGTTCGCGGTGGCGCAGAACACGGTGCAGAGCTCGGGCACGCGCTTGACGGCGTTGAGGACGTTCACCGGGTATCCGTCGCGCAGGAAGATGACGAAGCAGTGGCCCGCCCCGATCGCCGCGGCGTTCTTCACGGCGAGCTCGACGAGGTCGGGTGCGTTGCCCGAGCGACGCACCAGTCGAGGACCTGACGCCTCGCAGAAGGCCAGGCCGAACTGGAGGTGGGGGCTCGACCCCGCCAGGGCCTCGTGGAGGTCCTCGACGGTCTTGATGAAATGGGATTGACCGACGATGACGTTGAGCCCCTCGGGCATCTCGATGGGGACAGAAGTCAGCTCCACGGGTCTCTCCTCTCGCGACGTCGCGACGGTCACCACTATGCACTACCGCGAACGCGTCGTCGACGGGGCGGGGTCGTCGCAGCGATCTCGTCGCGGCGGGCACCGCAACGGGGTGCTAGTACGAGGTGCGTCCCTCGCGTCACCCATCTGGGCGTTGCGGACCGGACCCCCGTAGTTTCTGTGACAGATCGCGCGGCACCGCGGTGGGGAGGCACGACAGGACATGAGCCCGGTGGTGCGGGTGGCTTGGTATCGGAACCGCGTGATCCTTCGGCGCCGCTGGGCCGACTACGTGGGCGTGGTCTTGCTGATCGGCCTGGTGGGCGGCGTGGCCCTGGCGTCCTTGGCCGGTGCGCGCCGGACGCAGTCTGCCTTCCCGACCTACCTCGCCGAGTCGAACGCGTCCGACGTCCAAGCCAACGTGTGGAACCTGCGCGAGACGCTGTCGGGTCCGGCCACGGCCAACATCGCGGCGCGCCTGTCCCGGCTGCCCGGCGTCGCCCACGTCGCCAGTTCGCCGACGATGATCGTCGTCCCCTTGGGTCCCAACGGTCAGCCCACGTCGACCGCCCCGGCGCTCTACGGCAACGAGGTCAACATCATGGGCAGCGCCGGCGGGATGTTCTTCCAACGCGACCGCGTCGGCGTGACCGCTGGTCGACTGGCCGATCCACGCCGGGCGGACGAGATGGACGCGACCGCGCTGGCCGCGCGGGTCATGGGGTGGCACGTGGGAGAGACGGTCATCTTTGGCGCGTTCACCCCGCGTCAGGTCCAGGAGCCGAACTTCCGGCCGTCCGCGGCCACGTCGTCGGCCCGATTCTCGGTGAAGCTCGTCGGGTTGATCGCCTTCACCAGCGCGGTCGCTCACGACGACGTGGATCGATTCCCGACCCGCGTGCTCTTCACCCCGGCTCTCACGGCGCGCCTGGGCGAGTCCCAGACGTTGCCCCTCTACGGCCTCCAGCTCACCGACGGGCACCGCGCCGTGGCCGCGGTCGAGCGCGAGATCATCGCCTCGGTCCCGAAGGGAACGGTCTACGCCTTCCACGACACGTCGATCGTCCTCGGGCAGGTCCAGCGCGCGAGCAAGCCGGAGGTCGTCGCCCTGGGCGCGTTCGGCCTCATCGCGGCCCTCGCCGCGGTCGTCATCGCCGGACTCGCGATCAGCCGCCGGCTCTGGATCGACCGTGACGACATGGAGCGCCTGAGGGCCCTCGGGGCCGATCGGGCCACCGTGACGGCGGACGTGACGATGGCACTCCTCGGCGCGGTGGTGCTGGGGACGTTCCTCGCCCTGGGCGTGGCGATTCTCCTGTCGCCGCTGGCTCCCCTGGGTCCGGTGCGCCAGATCCAGCCGTCGTTCGGCTTCGCGTTCGACGGCGTCGTCCTGGGTGCCGGCGCTGGTGTCCTCCTGCTGGGCCTGGGCGGCCTCGCGGTGGGCTTGGCCTTCCGGCGCACGGCGGCAGGTCGCGCGCGCGCGGCGACGCCCGACCGAGGCTCGGGCCTCGTGATGGCCGCCACTCGGGCGGGACTGGCGGTGACCGCGCTCACCGGGCTGCGATTCGCGCTGCAACGTGGTCAGGGGCGCTCGGCGGTGCCGGTGCGCTCGGTTCTGGGTGGCGCCGTGGTGGCCGTGGCCGTCGTGACCACGACGATCACGTTCGCGAGTGGGCTGCACACGCTGGACTCGCGTCCGGCGCTCTACGGGTGGAACTGGAACCTCGCCATTGAATCCGGAGCCGGTGGCAGCGTCCCTCCGAGCGCCGCCCGATTGCTGGCGCGCGATCCCACCGTCGCCGCCTGGACCGGCTTCAGCTTCGGGGACGTGGAGATCAATGGCCAGACGGTGCCGGGACTGCAGGGCGATCCCCGGGCGCCGATCTCCCCGCCGATCGTCTCGGGCCACGCCCTGGAGACGTCGCGTGAGGTCGTCCTGGGCGCGGCGACCCTCGCGGCACTGCACAAGAAGGTCGGCGACACCGTCTACCTGAGCTACGGGAGTCCGAAGAACCGTCCGGTCTACGTGGCACCGACACCCTTGGTCATCGTGGGAACCGCGACGATGCCGGCGATCGGAACGAGCGGAACGTCTCATCCCTCGATGGGCATCGGAGCGCTCTTTCCCAACAGCTTCGGCGGGCCGGCCTTCACGAAGGCGATCACCAGTCCCGATCCCAACCTCAACGGCCCCAACATCACGGTCGTGCGATTGAAGAAGGGCGTGTCGCTGGCGGCGGGGCGCGCCTCGCTCCAACGCGTCGTGCGCCAGCTGAACCGGATCCTGGTCGCCGATCCCAACTCGCAGGGGGACGCCCTGTTCGTGGTCGCCGACCAGCGGCCCGCCGAGATCGCGGCCTACCAGTCCACGGGCAACGCCCCGGTGCTGCTGGCGTCCGGTCTGGTCGCGGGGGTCGTGGTGGCCCTCGGGCTCTCGCTCTCGTCGTCGGTGCGGACCCGACGTCGCGAGCTGGCCCTGCTCAAGACGTTGGGTTTCACGCGCCGTCAGCTGTCCGGGGTGATCGCGTGGCAGGCCACCGTCACCGCGGTGGTCGGCGTGGTCATCGGGCTGCCGCTGGGGGTCGTCCTCGGGCGAGAGCTGTGGACCCTCTTCGCGCGCAGCATCGACGCGGTGCCCGAGCCGACGGTTCCCGTCGTCTCGGCGCTGGTGGTCTGTGTGGGCGCCCTGGTCTTCGCGAACCTGGTGGCGACGCTGCCGGGGCGTCGTGCGGCCCGCACTCGCGTCGCCGTCATCCTTCGGGCCCCGTAGCGTCGACGTGGCGCGGGGGTACTAGCACCCGCCACATCGGAGGGCTGACCGCCTTGGACGCCGCCGCCACGCCCGCGAGACTTCCGGGCGTGGCGCCGACCGGCGTCGAGGGGAGGTGGGCGACCAGGTGACCGGACGAGCCCTGCGCGTCGCGCGGTACCGACTCGGGGCTGGCCATCGACGGGCGTGGACCGAGTTCGTGGGGCTGGTGCTCGTGATCGGTGTGGTCGGCGGTCTGTCACTCGCCTCGACGGCCGGAGCGCGGCGTACGGACTCTTCGTTTCCGACCTACGTGGCCAGCACCAATCCGTCGACGATCGGCGTCTTCAGCCGCTACGACGACCCGGGATTGGGCATCTCCACCGGCTACAGCGCACACGTCGCGTCCATGCTGGCCCGCCTGCCCTTGGTCGAGCGTGCCACCACATCGATCGTCTTCGACGGCAACATCGACCTCACCAGAATCAAGGGTCTGCACCCGCACGTCACGGCCGGGGAGGCGCCGGCGACCTTCATTGGCAGCCTCAATGGGGAGCTCTCGTCGATGGACCGCATGTCGCTCGTGGCGGGCCGTTTTGTCGATCCACGTCGCCGCGATGAGGCCGTGCTCGATGCCCAAGCCGCCCGCGAGATGGGACTGCACATTGGCTCGGTTATCCGCATCCCCTTCTACACCGACGTCGCCGTCAATTCGCCCAAGCAGTTCAAACCCTTTCTGATCGCCACCGTCAAGATCGTCGGGGTGGTGCTCTTCGGGCGCGACGTCATTTCCAGCGATATCTCGCGCCTCAACTCGGCGGTGCTCGTCTTCTCACCGGCCCTGACCCGTGAGCTCGCCCCCAAGTGCGCCACCGGCACCGAGACGTTCTTGCAGCTACGCGGGGGGACGAGCAACGCGCACCGGGTGCTCGCCGAGATCTACCGAGTGGACCCCATCGCGAGTCACTTGCCGGCCCAAATCACCGCTCAGTTCATCCCCCTGGCCCAATCGACGGTGACACCCGAGGCCGTGGCACTCGCGGTGTTCGGCGCCATTGCGGGTCTCTCGCTGCTCGTGATCGCCGGGCTCATGATCGCGCGTCTCGTGAGTGCGCGCGGCGATCAGACGGAGACGCTGCGAGCGCTGGGCGCCGACCGCTTGACGTTGATGGCCGACCAACTGCTGGGTGTGCTGGTGGCCCTCCTCGCGGGCGTGCTGTTGGCCGAAGTTGTCGCCGTGGCTCTCTCGCCGTTGACCCCCCTGGGTCCCGTCCGGCCGGTGTACCCGCACCCCGGGATCGCCTTCGACTGGACCGTGCTGGGTTGGGGATTCGCGGTGACGTTGCTCCTGCTGGTCGCCATCGGGTTCCTCCTCGCGCGACGCGAGGTGCGTCGAGCGACGACGCGCGGGACCCGGATCTCGTGGCGAAGAGAGTCGGCCCTCATTCGTTCCCTCGCCGGGTGGGGACTGCCCGTCTCGGTCGTGACCGGAGTGCGCTTCGCCCTCGAGTCGGGACGGGGTCGCAATGCGGCGCCGGTGCGTTCCGCGCTCGTCGGTGCGGTCCTGGCCATCACGGTCCTGACGACGACGGTGACCTTCGGGTCGAGCCTGAACAGCCTCGTGGCGCACCCCCCGCTGTACGGATGGAACTGGGACTATGCGCTGATTTCGAGTTTCGCCGGCGCCGAAGCCTTACCGGGTCCCCTGGTGACGCGGTTGCTCGACCACGACCCGGCGGTCGGGGCGTGGTCGGGGATCTACGTGACCCAGTCGAAGCTCGACGGGCAGCGCGTCGCGGTGCTCGCGGAGCGGGCAGGGGCGCCGGTCGCCCCGCCGATCCTGTCGGGTCACGGACTCTACAGGGCGTCGCAGATCGTCCTCGGACCGGCGACGCTCGCGCAATTGCACAAGCGGTTGGGCCAAACGGTGACGTTCGACAACGGGGTGTCCAAGCCGACGAACCTCCTCATCGTGGGCACGGCCACCATGCCCGCCTTAGGTCAAAACGACGGAATGGGGGTCGGCGCGTTGGCGGCCTCGAGTGACTTTCCGGTGGCGCTGCTCAACATCCAGGGCGCTTCCATTCCGGGGCCCAACGCCATCCTGGTGCGGACGCGCACGGGCGTTCCCGCGTCGGCCACCTACCGGTCGCTGGTCACGATCAATGCCGAGGTCAACGCGAACCCCAATTCGGCGGGTCTCGGTGGCGGCGTGATCACGAACCTGCGCCCCATCCAGATCGTCAACTTCCACTCGATGGGGACGACCCCGACCATCTTCGCGGGTGGCCTGGCGGCCGGAGCCCTGGTCTCGCTCGCGCTGACCGTGTCCGCCTCAGTGCGCCGCCGCCGCCGGGATCTGGCGCTCCTCAAGGCACTGGGCCTGACCCGACGCCAGCTCGCGGCGGCGGTCTCGTGGCAGGCCACGGTGGCCGCGGTCCTCGGAGCCGTGGTCGGGATACCGCTGGGCATCGTCGCCGGGCGCGAGTTGTGGGTGCTGTTCGCCCACAGCATCTACGCCGTGCCGCGGCCCACCGTGCCGGCGCTGACCATGGTGCTGGTGGGCTTCGGCGCCCTGGTGTTCGCCAACCTTGTCGCCGCACTGCCGGGGCGCAGCGCGGCGCGAACCCCGGTGGCCCTGGTGTTGCGCGCGGAGTAGCAGTGACCTGGTGGTCGCGGGCAGGGGGCGCCGGCGGGTGACCGGATCCGCAGAGCTCCTAGGGCTCGGGATCGTCGTGCGGCGCGTCCGGCGACGTCACGGGGCCTCTTCGTCGAACGCGGTGGCGCCGGTGTCGTTCGAGTCCGACATCCACTGGTAGCCGACCTCCGCGTGCTCGCTGAGGTCGAGGCCCGTGACCTGGTCGGCCGGGCTCACGCGCAGTCCCACCGTCTTCTCGGTCACCCACAGGATGATCCACGTCATGATAAACGGGAACACCAGCGCCGCGAGCGCCAGCACGCTCTCGCGACCGAACTGCAGCACGCCCCCGCGAACGCCCAGGGCGTTCACCGCGAGGCTGGCGAAGACCCCGGTGAGGACCACGCCGATGAACCCGCCGACCATGTGGACGCCCACCACGTCGAGGGCGTCGTCGTAGCGGAACTGGTCCTTGGCCCTCACGGCCAGGTAGCACAGCAGTCCGGCGGCGCCGCCGATGACGAGGGAGGCCCACGTGGGCACGTAGCCCGAGGCGGGGGTGATGGCGGCGAGTCCCGCCACCGCGCCCGACGCGATGCCCACGCCGGAGGGCTTGCGGCGCTGGATCCACTCGGCGGCCATCCACGCCAGCATCCCGGCGCTCGCCCCGATCTGCGTGTTGACGAGGGCCGCGACGGCGACGGTCCCGGCGCTGCCCGCGCTGCCGGCGTTGAACCCGAACCACCCGAACCACAGGATGCCCGCTCCCAGCAGCACGAAAGGCACATTGTGGGGCCGGTCGACGCTGTGGCGCCGGCCCAGGTACAGCGCGGTGGCGAGCGCCGACGCGCCGGCCAGCTCGTGCACCACCGAGCCGCCCGCGAAGTCGACGGCGCGCAGGCCCCCGGCGCCGAGGAAGCCGCCGCCCCACACCCAGTGAGCAAACGGGCAGTAGACGAGCAGCGACCAGAGGCCGATGAAGAACAGGTAGCCCGAGAAGCGCATCCGTCCGATGAAGGCGCCCGCGATCAGCGCGGGCGTGATGACCGCGAACTTCATCTGGAAGGCCATGAACAACAGGGCGGGGATGGTGGGCGCGAAGGCGGCGGGCTTGTCGCCGACGTCGTGCAGCATGAAGTTCTGGAAGCCCCCGATGACGCCCGCGTGATCCGGGCCGAACGCGAGTGAGTAGCCCACGACGATCCACAGGATCGAGATGATGCCGATCGCCACGAAGGACTGCGCCATCGTCGACAGCACGTTCTTCTCGCCGACCAGGCCGCCGTAGAAGAGGGCCAGCCCCGGCATCATGAAGAGGACAAGAGCCGTCGCCGAGAGCATCCACGCGGTGTCGCCGGCGTTGATATGCATGTGACCCCCCGGACAACTCGAACTGTCGGCGCGTCATGGGCGCCGGGCCAGAGGCTACGTCAATCCTACGACCGGCGTTCAGTGAATGGGGGAGATGTTCGGGGATTCGAACAGGACTTTAGGCCGCACGCCGCTGCAGATGATGCCGCTAAGTGGGTCGGTCGAAGAGCTTCGCTTCTTCGCGTGCCGGTCCCGCGTTGTCGCGTTTCATCTCGCGGACATCGTGATGAAGTCGCGCGCGTACGCCGTCTCGAAGAAGCGGGCGGGGGTCTGGACCATGCTGGCGAGCAGGTCCAGACCGTTGCCCGGTGAGGCGATCCCGGTGGGTGAGGCGGGCGAGTATGTCGCGAACACGGGCCACAAGGGATTCATGTCGAGAGTCATCGCCCGCACCGCGCCGGCTCGCACGAGCAGTTGCGCCAGTTCGACGATGTTCATCGGTCCCACCACGTAGACGAGGGCACCATTCGATGTGACGCCGAGGCCAGATCGCGGCGTGTCGACAATCTGGTTAAGTGACGCGCCCCACGCCGTCACGTCGGTGGGACTCAGCCCGGGAACCGGACGACCCCCGTCGACCAGCAGGGTCAGGTTCTGGCGAACGGCGACGACGTTAGGCCCCATGGTGACGTCACGCCCCCATTGTCCGACCGTCATCGAGCCATTGCGAAAGATGACGAGCGACGCGGCTCCCGCGCGCAGGGGTGCAACGAGACGGCCCTCGCTCAAGTAGCCGCCGTGCGAGACCTTCAGAAGGAAGCCACCGTTGAACGCCGCAACCAGGGTCTTGGCAGCCCCGCGTGAAATCGGCGCGGTGTACTTCCACGACGTTCCGCCCGGACTGAGGCTTCCCGAGTAGAGGCGCGCGCGCAGCAACGCCGGGTCCATCCACGCGATACCCGCGAGTGGCGAGCCGCTCCCCGGAAGTCGAATCATTGTCGTGTAGATCGTCGGCACGCCGCGAACCCGACGTCCCGCGGGTCGCCACTGGCCCTGACCGGCCATCGGAAAGCCGGCAAAGGCGGCGACCGCTGTCGGAGGTGACAGTGGATGGAGAGAGAGATGGCTCATCGCACTCTCTGTCGACACGGCCCGAAGTTGCGGACGCGACGTCCTGGCTGCAGCACCTGACGTGGAGGGCCACATGAATGAACCGATCCCGAGGACGGCAGTCACGACGCCGACGATCCAGGTGCGAGGTCGCGGCGGGCGGAACGCGTCATCGCGACCCGGGCCAATTCGACCCTCGCGATCACTCGCGTCACGCGTGGTGGGCGCCGGACTGGTCGGACTGGGTTCGCGCGGCACGCGACGAAACCTATGGTTCGAGTTCAAGGATTAAGGTCGGCTGTCGGTAAGGGCAACGTAAATTTTGCATTCGCTCGCGCGTGACACGTCCGCTGGCGCGACTCGGGGAACTGCCTGGTCTACGACCGGGCCTACGTGCGTGTTCGGCGCAGCTCCGCACGCATCATTCGTGCCCCTGATCGAAGCCGATCACCACGAGTCGGCTCAGGGGTACTAGTACGAGCGGATCCGGTGGGGTGACCGCCTTGGATGATCCTGGTCGCCTGGCCAAACTTCCTTCGGGGTGGCCCTGTCGAGCCGCGGAAGGGGAAGTCCACGTGGGTGAGCGGGCGCTGCGCGTCGCGTGGTATCGGCTCCGTGCCACGTGGCGCCATCGGTGGGCGGGGTATCTGGGCATCGTGCTGGTCATCGGCCTCATCGGCGGCGTGGCGATGGCCGCCGTCGCCGGTGCGCGCCGCACCCAGTCGTCCTTCGCCGTGTTGTTGGCGAAGACCAATCCGTCCGACCTCGCGCTCCTCACCGGCCTGTTTCAGCCGGCGCCCACTGGGTACGACCCGGGGCTGATCACCAAGATCTCGCATCTGCCCTACGTCACGCGGGTGGAAAGCGAGGGAGGGTACGAGATCAGCGTGGTGAACGCCCAGGGGTACGCGGTCGCGACCCCACGGGTGGCGCTGTACAGCAGTGTCGACGGAGAGTTCTGGCGGATGGACCGCCTCGTGGTCCTGAGTGGCCGCATGCCCAGCCCGAGTTCGCGCAATGAGGTGGTGCTCACGCCCGATGCCGCGGCGATGCTACACGTGGGAGTTGGCGGCACCTTTCGCCTCGGGGTGGTGGGTGACGTTCAGTCGACACAGTCGTGCCAGAGGTGCAAGCCGCTGTTTCACACCAAGGTCACGGTCGTCGGTCTGGTCACGAGCAGTGCCGCTTTGGTGGTCGACGACACCGATCGAAGCGCGACGATCTTCGCCACTCAAGCGTTCACGCGGCCGCTGCTGAAGTGCTGCGTCGACCCCACGATCTCCTTCGTGAAGATTGCGGGCGGAGCGCGACATCTGTCCGCGGTGGAATCCGAGATCTCACGAATCCTGCCAGCTCATTTTCCACGACACTTTTCGCCGACCGCGAGCGCGTCGCAGGCCACGGCACAGCGTGTCATCGGACCTGACGTCGTGGCTCTGTACATCTTCGGCTTGATCGTGTCTCTCGTGGCTCTTCTGGTCGCCGGACAGATGATCGGGCGGCAGTTGAGGCTCGGGACCGAAGACTTGGGCGTCGTGCGCGCGCTGGGCGCGAATCCGACGATGACGATGCTGGATGGCCTGGTGGGAATCGCCGGCGCGATTATCTCCGGCGCGATTGTCGCGGCTGGCGTCGCTGTTGCCCTCTCTCCGCTGATGCCCATCGGTCCCGTGGGGCCGGTGTATCCAGAATCGGGGCCTTCGTTTGACGGACTCGTGCTGGGTGTCGGCGTAGGAGTTCTCATGATCGTGCTCGGGCTCATCGCGCTCGTCACAGCCGTTCTCCAAGCCCCGCATCGGTCGTCTCGTCGCGCGACGCGTTCGACAACCCGAGGCTCGATCGCGGTGCGTGCGGCCACCGTGCTGGGATTGCCCGCGCCGGCAGTGACCGGCGTCCGGTTCGCCGTCATGCCAGGTCGAGGTCGCTCGGCGGCGCCGGTGCGTTCGGCCATGGTAGGCGCGGTGGTGGCGGTGTCCGTCGTGGTCGCCTCGTTCACCGTGGGCGCGAGCATGGACTCCCTATCGTCGCATCCGCGCCTGTACGGCTGGAACTGGACCGTGGCGCTCGCGGCCGCCGGCGGGGTTGGTGTGCTGCCGCAAGCGCAGTTGGTCAGAACACTCGACGGGGATCACGATGTGGTCGCGTGGTCCGGCATGTTCTTCGCTCAAGCGCAAATCGATGGCCGGCACGTCGCGGTACTCGGGACGACGCCCGGAGCATCGGTCGCCCCGCCACTCCTGTCGGGGCACGGTCTCCAGGGTTCTCGACAGGTCGTTCTCGGTGCGGCGACAATGAAGCAGCTGCACAAGCGTGTTGGCGATCTCGTGTCAGTAGGCACGGCCACGGGGGCCCTCACGGAACTGCGGATAGTTGGCACCGCCACGTTCCCCGCCATGGGAGGTAGTCCGCACACCGAGATGGGCACTGGTGCACTCATCGACTATCAGCTGATCCCGCCGAGCAGTCGGAACATCTTCAACCTGCCCGGCGGGGGTCCCAACGTCGCCCTGGTCAGGCTGCGGGCACCGTCAAGGGCCGCCATGGCGAAGTTGCGCACCATCACGGGCATCCTGGCTCGCGCGGCCCAAGACAGCGTCATCATCGTGCCGACGCAACGACCCGCCGAGATAGCGGACTCCGGAACCCTGCGGGCGACGCCATCAGTCCTGGCTTCGGCGCTCGCCGTCGGTGCCGTGCTAGCCCTGGGGCTCACGTTGATCGCAACGGTTCGCCGCCGCCGCCGCGATCTCGCGCTGCTCAAGGTGCTCGGCTTCACCAGTCGTCAGGTGGCCGTCGCGCTCGCCTGGCAGTCATCGATCGCCGGACTGGTCGGAGTTATCGTCGGCGTGCCCGCCGGCGTGCTGGCCGGGCGCGAACTGTGGTCGCTATTCGCGCGGAGCATCTACGCGGTGCCGGACCCAGTAACCCCGGTTGCTTCGGTGATTCTGGTCGGCGCGGGGGCATTGGTGTTTGCCGTCCTGGTCTCGTGGCTACCCGGACGAAGCGCGGCCCGAACGCCCCCGGCGCTGGTCCTGAGGTCCGAATAGGGCGCACCAGGTGGTGGGGACCGACACGACGCTTGACATCGAGAGACCTCTCAGGTGTCGCCCTCGGTCGTCGCTCAGTCCCACGTTCACGACGGAAACATTGGACCGCGGTGAGGTTGTGTCTGGGGTCAGCCGTCACCGCGTCGAGCATCGGGCGCTACCTGGCGACGGGACCTGAGCCATCGATCCGTCAAGGTTCAACCGGGCTCGCGAGCCACCAGCGTGCGCCGGGCGGTGTCCGAGTTCACGACATAAGCGACACTTCGTTTTCCGATGTGTCAAGACATCGGGGACAACTTGATCAGGGGGTTCTCCACAATGCCTGGCGCGGAGCCCCGCGCAGATCGACCGGTGCGGGGTCGTGTTGTTTCTTGGGCGACTCGAGACCTCGAAACCGATCAGAGCCGGATCTACGGGCCCTGAGCACCTGTCGCCCGGCGTGGGCGGGGTCAGGCAGTCGTGGCACCCGAAACGCCCGTCAAGGTCCGGGAACATCGACTGTGAGGAAATCACCTGAACCAGCTTGCGCGTCTCACACGACGAACTGTCGCCGATGTCCCGACACAGTGTCTCCGATGTCTTGAGACATCACAAGCGTGCGCCGGGCGGGACTTGAACCCGCAACCTGTTGATTAAGAGTCAAATGCTCTGCCAAATTGAGCTACCGGCGCGCGGCGAGTCTATACCGTGCGGTGCGCCGGCTTCTCGTCTAGGAGTGCTGTATGGCCTTCACTTCGAGGAACTCCTCGAACCCGTACTGGCCGAGCTCGCGGCCGATGCCCGATTGCTTGTAGCCGCCGAAGGGCGCCACGTTGTTCCACGCGCCGCCGTTGATCTCGACCTGGCCCGTGCGAATCTTGCGCGCGACCTCGAAGGCCTTCTCGTCGGTCGCGGCCCAGACTCCGCCGGCCAACCCGTAGTTCGAGTCATTCGCGATGTCCACGGCCTCCTCCTCGGTGTCGTAGGGGATGATCGACAGGACCGGCCCGAAGATCTCCTCCTGGGCGATGGTCATGTCGCGGCGCACGTCCGAGAAGATCGTGGGCTGGACGTAGTAACCCTGCTCGAGGCCCTCGGGCGGCGCGACCCCGCCGCACACGATGCGCGCGCCCTCGTCGATGCCCTTGGTGATGTAGTCGCGCACGCGCTGGCGCTGGACCTCGCTGACGAGGGGACCCAGGAAGCTCGCGCCGCTGATCGGGTCTGCCGGTGCCAAGCCCGTGGCGGCGGCGACTGCCAGGTCCTCGACCTCGGCCAGGCGCGCTCGTGGCACCACCATGCGCGTCAGCGCCGAACAGGTCTGTCCGGAGTTGAGGTAGCACTTGAAGACGCCGTCGGGCACGGCCCTGGCCAGGTCGGCGCCCTCGAGGATCACATTGGCCGACTTGCCACCGAGCTCCAGGGAGACCCGCTTGACCATCTCGGACGCGATCGCCATGACGCGCTTGCCGGCGCGGGTCGAACCCGTGAATGACACCATGTTCGTCTTCGGGTGGGCGACGAGGGCCTCGCCGACCACCGGTCCGAGTCCCGAGACGAGGTTGAAGACCCCGGCGGGCAGACCGACCTCGTCGATGATGTCCGCGAAGAGGAAGGCGTTGACCGGCGCGACCTCGCTGGGCTTGAGCACGACGGTGCACCCGGCCGCCAGCGCCGGTGCCACCTTGTTGGCGATCTGGTGCAGCGGGTAGTTCCACGGCGTGATCGCGACCACCACCCCAACGGGCTCGCGCACGAGGGTCGAGTTGTTGACCTCGTCCTCCCAGGTGAACTCGGCGGCGCGCTGCGCGCAGTCGGCGAACGTCATGGTCGGCAGCCCGACCTGGATGCCCTTGGAGAGCATCAGCGGCATGCCCACCTCGTGGGCGATGGTGAGCGCGAGGTCGTCGCTGTACTCGGCCAGCTTCTCCGAGATCCGCGTCAGGAACTCGGCGCGCTCCTTGGGACTCGTGTTCGACCAGGCGACGAAGGCGGCCGCCGCCGCCTCGACGGCCGCGTTGGCCTCCTCGACGGTGCCCGCCGGGACGGTCGCGTACAGCTCGCCAGTCCCGGAGGTCGTGACCTCCAAGGTCTCGCCGGAGGTCGCCCGCACCCACTGTCCGTTGATATAGAACGAGTCGCGCGTGATGGTCATGCTTCCCCCTTCGGATGGCTGAATAGGCCCCTCACGGTGGAATCTACGCGGCGTCCGGGCAGGTCATTCCCGGTGCTGGCATGCCGACGAACGGCGGATGGGGTGAGCGACGGGGGTCGAACCCGCGGCCTCCAGGACCACAACCTGGCGCTCTAACCAACTGAGCTACGCCCACCAAGCCCCTCCAGTATGGCACAGGCCCTTTCTCTCCCCAGCGGGGCGAGGGCGCGTCACTACGATGAGGTGACGCCCCTGTAGCTCAACTGGATAGAGCAGACGGTTTCTACCCGTCAGGTTGCGGGTTCGACTCCTGCCGGGGGCACG
>Ga0209415_10003640_pt1 | contig 28656 bp, 29 predicted proteins | sample PeaSoiSIISIP2007_FD_187696 | JGI IMG/M metagenome (GOLD analysis project Ga0209415, IMG submission 187696) | Peat soil microbial communities from Weissenstadt, Germany - SII-SIP-2007 (SPAdes) (version 2) | ecosystem: Environmental > Terrestrial > Soil > Wetlands > Peat | place: Germany...
GCGATTTCCACAGGGGGAGGGGGTGGGGGTACGGTGAAATCCAGGTCGGATTGGGCCGTTCAGAGGGATTTCCCTCAACACTTCATTGTGCGCGTTGTGTGGTTAATACTATGCACGATGCTGTCAACTGGTTTTCGTCGGCGGGGGGGCGTGAGGCACCTGGGGCACCCGTCTTTTTTGGTTGTACTCACTTCTCGGGCACCGGGGGCACCCGGCAAGAGGTTGTCCGTATCCGCGTTTTCGATCTGGATTTTGTATGCTGCCAGGCCCAGGATGCGGGTCTTTTCTTTCGATTCGCCGACTGGCCCCGCATCTGGCCGCAAAAGAAATGCTTCCCCTATCGTGCATAAACCGATTAGGATGACGCAAACCGCCTGAATATTCTTTTACAGGCCCCCAAAAAGCGGTTCCTGCTGTGAACCGCCAAGGAGAAGAAAGGCAAATCATGAGTGAAGAGACCTATACCCCCACACACCGAAGCTCTTCTGGCGCACTGCTCATTGTGCTCGTCCTGGCCCTTTTAACCGCGATCGGCGGGCTGGTCTGGACCTACCAGATCAATAACCGGCTGGCCGGCCAGGAAACAGCTCTGCTCGACGCCAAGCAGCAGAACGTGAAGTTGGCCGCTGAGCTCCGTGAAACCAATGCCCGGCTCCGCGTCGCCACCGACGAGCTGAGCACTTCACTGGGCCTGACTCAGAAGCAGTTGGATACTCGCGCGCAGGAGATCATCCGCCGCGAGGAGGCCCAGGAAGTGAATAACCAGCGCCTGGAGGCCGCGCAGAAACAGACCGCGCAACAGGTGAAAGCTGTCTCCTCAGAGGTCTCCGACGTCAAGACCGATGTGGGCGGCGTCAAGACCGACCTGGGCAAGACCCAGACCGACCTGGCCACCACCATCAGCCAGTTGCAGTCGATGCGCGGAGACGTGGACGGCCATAGTAGCTTGATTGCCCGCAATCACGACGAACTGGAACTGCTCAAGCACAAGGGCGACCGCAACTTCTACGAGTTCACGCTGGTCAAGGGTCAGAGAAAGGCTGTTGGCACGGTCAGTCTGGAACTCAAGAAGTCCGACGCCAAGAAGAGCAAGTTCACCCTCAACGTCTACTCCGACGACAAGCAGTACGAAAAGAAGGATCGCAACCTGAACGAACCGCTCCAGTTCTACAGCGGCAAGGAGCCGATGCTGTTCGAAATCGTGATCAACTCGGTCAGCGCCAAGAACACCGTGACCGGGTACCTGTCGGCACCCAAGAACGCACCTGTTCCGGCTAGAGTTCCGTAACCACGGCCTTGGGCGCGAGCACCAGGCTGGGCTGATACTGGAATCCAATGGTGAAGCTCAAATCCTTGCGCGCGTCCCATTGCTGTTTCGATAGCCTGAATGCCGAGACGATGGTTCCCTCCTGGCTCTGTCCAGGGGCGATTGTCGTCTCGGTGGGCAGAGGCTTGCCGCGCAACGCGGCCAGCTCCGGATAGGCCACGAAGAGCCGATCATAATCCGCCGCACCCGCCGCATAGCTGGAATGAACCCCGTCGTCCAGCGTGGCATTCGTCAAAATTTGATTCAAAAGCAGCGGCTGCTTGCTTTGGTTGTGGACGCGAATCCGAGCGAAAATCATCACCTGCTCGAACTTCTCGTGGGCCATCGCCTCGCCGTTGGCGTCAAAGGCCGCGGTTTCGCCGCGCATGGGATGCGCCCAGACCTCGAGCACCTCGCCGGTGGCCAGCGGCGGCTTCTCATCCACAATCACAAAGACCGCAATGGCGACTGAAACCAGGATGGCCGCAAGAATGCTGGCCAGTATCAGGTGGCTGGAACCCTTGGTGAATGCTTCTCCACGGGCGGCGTCGTCGATCTCTTCAGGGGTGTTCTGCTCAAGTAGGCTCATCGCGCCCTTATCTTATCTCTACAAGAGCCGAATCGCCACGAAATTCCGTTTGTGGCGACGAAAGTTGCCAGTTGGAGGCAGGGGAATGGCATTTGAACAGTTGAAGGGAACGGGCTTTACAGGCTGCGGAAAAAGGGCCGAACCCAAGCTAAGTGGGCTGAGAAAGATGAGCAGGGGCTGAAGCCCATGGTTTATTTTCTTGCATTTGTAGCCCGGCTAAAGCCGTGCCCTTGTTACAGAACCCATAAATGAGCAAGTTATGCGGACTTATCTTGAGTTTTCCCGCAGGCTGTAAAGCCCGCCCCCTGCAACGATCCAAATGCAATTCGCCTGCAGAAGGATGCAGTCTTGTGGTAATCCGCTCTCCGTTTTGCTACGGTTCTTACTGGAAAAAACAGACGTGGACCGGGAAGTCCACGCAACAGCCAACCAGGAGGTTGGCGCTACAGTTCCGTGCTATCAGGGGGCGGAGATGCCGGTGAGAGACTGCTCCGCAAGAAACTTCAAATGAATAGGTTGCGTCCGTTGCGGAAGATTGTGACGAGCTTCAGTGATACGGGCGCAACCCAACTGAACCACCCGCAGGCAGCCATTGGATTACGCCCGGGTCAATGCGCGAAAGACAGTGCGCGAAAGACGGCGCGCGCTAAGCTGCGCTGTGCGCGGTGGCGTCCCTGAAGCGGATCACTGCATCCGCCTGGGGGCCTTTCTGCCCCTGGATGATGTCAAACTCGACATCATCGCCTTCTTTCAGGGTCTTGTATCCATCCAACTGGATCGAGGAGTAGTGAACGAATACATCTGGCCCGTCGTCACGTCCGATGAATCCATAGCCCTTGGCATTGTTGAACCACTTGACCTTCCCTTTGTACTGAGCCACAGGTTCCTTCTTTCTGGTCTTGCGTAAAATCCGGCGCGCGAGGGGAATCACACTCCGATACAACATCTGACGCCAAAAACAGGGGAAAGGTTGAATTATTTTTTGGGTAATTTTGTCCACAATGCGCAATGGGCCGACCCCTGAAGGCCAGCCCATCGCGAAACTTCTTGATATACCAGCACTTGCTTCTTTACTTCTTGCCCTTCGCCGCCAGCTTGCGCACGTACAACAACACGCTGGTCAGGGTTTTCCCATCGATGATCGCGCCCTTGTCGATCAGCTTCAGCACCTCGGAGAGCTTCACCAGGCGGAACTCGATCTGCTCGTCCTCCTCTGGGTGGGCATCGCCCGCGATCAGTCCCTCGGCCAGGAAAACCTTCATCGATTCACCCAAGAACCCAGGGCTGGCGTAATACTCGACCAGCGGCTTCCACTTCTTGGCGCTGTAGCCGGTCTCTTCGGCCAACTCGCGCTGCGCACCGGCCAAGGCCTCTTCGCCTGCATCCAGCTTGCCCGCGGGCAGCTCCCACAGGTACTGGTTGGCCGCGTGCCGGTACTGCCGCTCCATCACAATCCACGGGTCTTTCTTGCTGCTAGTCGGATCGATGGCCAGAATCACCACGCTGCCATTGTGGCGGATCACGTCGCGCTCGTTGTGCTTGCCGCTCGGCTCGATCAGCTTGTCGTGCTGCACCCGGAAGAGCGGTCCCTGGTAAACGACTTCAGAGCTGAGTAACTGCGCCGTCTCGGTTGCGGCGACTGCAATCTTGGTTGCTTTCTTTTTCGCGGGCTTGGTTTTGGCAGCCTTCGCCTTCTTGGGCTTTGTGACTGTAGGCTTTTTCGACGCGGCCTTTGCCTTTTCCGGCGCGGCTTTTACGGACTTCTTCTTGCTGGGCATGGGGTTCTCTCTCCTTGAAGCACGGACAGAGAAAGTATACGCACTGCGCGGGCGGATCGTATCAATCGCGAATGGGTTCTGCATCGAATGTGCCCGGCGTGGCATCCTAAGGAAGAAGAATTCATCTCCCGCGCGCGCTGACTGGTCTTCCTGTCTGTGGCAAGCGAAACAGAAGTGAACAAAATTGGCGACCGCTGACTGTCTTCCGATTACCGCGCTGCCGGGCTTGCACCGGCTCTTTCTGGACTTCTGCGCAGGCAGCGAATCCGCGCGCCGCTTCTACGCTCCCACGCGCGCCGATCTTCAGAGCATTCAACCCAGCGATGGGCAAACCCGGCCCGTGCTGCCTGCGCACTGGCCGGAGATGGTCGATCTTCTGGCCCAGCAAAACCCCATGCCCTCTGCCGCCGCCGCGCTTGAATCGCTGCGTCAGGGCGCGGGCGTGATGGTGACTGGCCAGCAGGTGGGACTCTTCGGCGGGCCGCTCTTTACGCCCTTCAAGGCTGCCAGCGCCGTGGCCCGCGCGCGGCAGGCAACGAAGGCAGGCAAGCCGCACGTGGCCGTCTTCTGGCTGGCTACAGAAGATCACGACTTTGCCGAAATCAATCACGTCGTCTTTCCCGCGCGTCGCGAGCTGCGCCGCCTGACCTACGAGAGCGCACCGCAGTCGGCCTGTCCGGTCGGCGGCATCGTGCTGGACGAATCGATCACCGCGCTGGTCGATAAGGCCTGGGATCTATTGGGCTTCTCCGACGCGATGGGGGCTTTGGCCGAGTCTTATCAGCCGGGCCGCACCTTCGCGCAGGCTTTTGCGGAGTTTTACTCTAAAGCCTTTGCCTCTCAGGGATTGCTGGTGCTCGATGCCAGTGGCCGCGCCGCTCATCGATTGGGATCGCCGGTGCTCTGCGCCGGCATCGAACAGGCCGACGAACTGCACGCCGCGTTGGTCGAGCGCAATCGCGAACTTCAGGCCGCTGGCTATCACGCTCAGGTCGCTGTCGGCGAGCAGTCCAGCCTCTTGTTTCTCATCGACAGCAAGACCGGCGCGCGCGTCGCCCTCAAGCGTCAGCCGCCCACCGCGGCCGAGCCGCAAGGCCTGTGGCAAACTTCCGGACCTTCAGGGAAACAAAGCTATTCGACTGCGGATCTGGTGGGTATTCTGGATACCGAGCCGGAGCGCATCTCGCCCTCGGCGCTGCTGCGGCCTGTCTTTCAGGATTTGCTGCTGGGAACCACGGCCACCGTTGGTGGTCCGGCGGAGGTCGCCTACTTTGCCCAGTCCGCCGTACTCTTCGAGCGCATTCTGGGCCGCATCACGCCAGTCTTCCCACGCTTCTCGGCCACACTCATCGAGCCAGCCATCGGCGCTCTGCTCCGTGAGCACGAACTCACGCTGAAGCGCGTCTTCACCGAAAATCCCACCTCTCTGGCGCAACTGCTGGCTGCGCGTTCGCTGCCCATTGAAGCGAAGAAGAAGCTGGCTGCGGCTGGAACCGCGCTCGACGCCGAACTGGTGCCGCTGCTGGAATGGATGCAGGCACGGGATGCGGGCCTGGGCCGCTCGGCACAGACCGCAGCCAGCAAGATGCGCTACCAGATGAACCGCCTGCGCAACCTGGCCGCCAACCATCAGTTGCAGCGCGAAGCCCAGCTCGCCCGCCAGGCCGATTCCATCTGCCAGTCCCTCTACCCCGGTGGTACGCTCCAGGAACGGCTGCATGGCGCGGCCTACTATCTGGCCCGTCACGGTTTTGCACTGAATGAAGAATTGACTGTCCAGGCGGCCAACCTCAGTCCAGTGCACACAGCTATGTGGTTGTAGAGTGAAAGCGCGTGGCGGCTTTTAGGGGTGGGCCTCGTTCTTCAGTTCGACAATAGACACTCCGACTTTTCTGGAGGTCTCCGCAAAGGCCGAACCACTTGCGATCATCTGTTCGACATCGTCGTTTTTTTTGGTGTTGACGGCGGCAGCCACTTTGCCTGCCTCGACGTGAAAAGCCGCGTGATCGGCAACGCACTGGGCATATTTGGCGCTCTTTCCAAAGATCGCCTTGGCTTCCCCATGCAGCCATTTGCCGAACTCGCAGTTGTTGTCCTTGGAAATGGCGGCCGCATCCAAGGTCTCGTTGTCATGGACTGCCGAGCGAAATTTGAATTTCCATTCGGCATGTTTCTGAATTGCAGTATTCAAATCCACGATGTGTCTCCTTGATAATTTCTCACTGGAGTGGCGGGTTTTACTTCTGATAGTGACTGTGCCGACGATCCGCACAAGAACAGGAGTACCATGCATTGGCTCGGCAAGGGTTCTCGTTCTTCAACCACCGCGCGGCGGATGGTTCCACTTCAGGACAAAAGAGAAGCCTTTCCCCGGTGACATCGCGTTGACCGTTTCCATAGAGCGGCTCAGAAAGAGGCTGGAGGGAAATCCCTATGGCGATCGTCGCAATCGATCTGAAACAAGAGGAGCACGAGCTGATCGACCGCTTTAGTCGTGCTGGAACGACGTGAAAGTAATAGGTTTCAGCCCCCCAAGGAAGGTTTCAGACTATCCGTTAGCAGGAAGCCCTGTTCCCGTCGCCTTTGTGGCTCCGATGGCCACTGGCGGGACCAAGCCCCAGCGGATCTCACGGGTGGCTGGCTCCATGGAAAGCGTGGCCGCAATGCGTTCCACCTCGCGCGGTTGATCGCCTTCGGTGACGATCTCAGCCGTCACCTCTACTTGGCCAGAGGCCGGAATCTGGATGCAGTGAACCGCATGGAGCCGCACCGGAGCCTGCGAGATCGCGGTCACCAGCAGGGTGCGGACGTGTTCCTCTATAAACTCACCGCAACTGACGCGGATTTCGTACAGGGCATCGATCGGCTGATTTTTGGTCCATGGATGCCATTTGTGGGCCAAGGGCCGGAGTCCTGCGTTGGTGGCCATCACCAGAATGGTCATGGTCAGGCCCAGCATGAAATTGCCAAAACCGGTGAGCAGGCCCACGGCTGCCGCGCACCAGATGGTGGCCGCCGTGTTCAGGCCCTTCACCGTGGCCCCGTCTCTGAAGATGGCTCCGGCGCACAGAAAGCCCACGCCGGAAACCACATACGAGGCGATGCGCGCGGGTGCCGCGGCATCGCCAGGGATCAGCAGCCCGCAGGCAACAAACGCCGCTCCGCCCACGGACACCAGCCCGTGGGTGCGTATGCCAGCCATTCCATGCTGCCACTGCCGCTCCAGCCCGATCAGGCAGCCGTACCCCAGCGCGATTGCCATCCGCTCTGCATACATCGGTGTTCCGGGAAGGAACTCCACCATTTCCGGTCCTCCACTTCACGCCTCGGTAACCCGGAGCGAAAAGCTTCCAACTCTGTTCTTCGTCGCGCGGAATGGGTTCACCAGTGGGGGAGGAGGCATTTTTATTACGAATGTTTGATGCGGCGTTTCATCGGGTCTCAGACGAAGATAAACAAGTGGTCAGGGGGCAGGGATCAGTTCATGCGCGGGGGGGGCGGTAATACCGGTGGGGGACTAAAAACGAAGAGGCGGGCCACCGGCGTCGGGAGTGGAAGAACTTCCCGATGCCGGGTACCCGCTGGACCCTGGACCGGGTCTAGGTGATACGGTTAGTTTAGGCTCGTTCTGGGAGAAAGCAAGGTGTATTTTGCTTAAATATTCCCATTTCGTGACCGCAGTCACAGTACCATGCCCATTTGGTCCCGATAGCGTTGACTTGAGCGTCCGCGCCTGTTACAAAAAGGTTGTTCCACCCGCGCAACAGACCCGCGCAACAGTTCAGAACTGAAGATCAGAGCGACCCAGTATCCGCATGGAAATCATCCTTCAACAACTCGGGACACTACTGCTTGGTTCCGTGCCCACGATTCTGCTTTTCATCGTGCTGGTGCTTGCATACCAGTTCCTGGTGCAGGGTCCGCTGACCAAAACGTTGAACCAGCGTCGCGCCCGCACCGAAGGGGCTGTCGAAGACGCACATCAGGCCATTGCCAAGGCCGAAGCCCGGGCCGCCGAGTACGCCGCCAAGCTGCGCGAAGCGCGTGCCGAGGTCTACAAGCTGCGCGAAGCCCGCGTGAAGCAGTGGAACGCTGAGCGCGATGCCGCGCTGGACGTGGCTCGCAAGGAAGCCGGCAAGAAGCTGGCCCAGGCCAAGGCGGAGTTGGAAGCTGAAGCCGCCGCCGCCAAGCTGACCATTCAGGCCTCGGCCGGTGAACTGGCCAAGCAGGTGGTTCGCGTTGTTCTTCCGTTGGCCGCCGGGGGGTCCCGTTGAGAAATCTTTTGTACAGCCGCTGTTCCCGTCGAGTTTTTGGATTTTTGTTTTTGCTGGCGCTCAGCGTTGGGGTCGTCTCCCGCCTGACCGCGCAGGAGGCCGCTCCCGCCGCTGCTTCCGCAGTGCAGACCGTTGCGCCTGCCGCAGCGCCGGAAGCAGCCAAGCCGGAAGCCGCGAAAACCGACAAGGAAAAAGAGGACGTTTTCCTGCTGGATGGACCCATCGTCAAGTGGACGGCCAAGACCTTCAACGTTTCGCGTGAGACGGCCGCGACCATCTTCGAGTGGGCCAACTTCGCTGTTCTCTTCTTCGGCATCGCCATTCCGCTCTTTCGCTTTCTACCTAAATTTCTGCGCAAGCGCGCCGAGAAGCTTCGCAACGACATTGAATCGGCCCGCAAGGTGACCGAGGATGCCAACGCCCGCCTGAGCGCGGTCGAGGCCAAGCTGTCGGGGCTTTCCGACGAGATCGCCGCGTTCCGCGCCCAGGTCGAGGCCGAAAGCGCCGGCGATGAGGCCCGCATCAAGGGAACCATCGCCGAGGAGAGCGCCCGCATTGTGGCCGCCGCCGAGCAGGAGCTGAATTCAGCCGCCGCTCAGGCCACCCGCAGCCTGCGCCACTTCGCCGCCGATCTGGCCATCGATCAGGCCGCCAAGCAGTTGGCGCTGACGCCGGAGGCCGACAAGGCTCTGATTACACAGTTCATCGCGGACGTGAACAAGGGAGGACTGAACTAAATGGCTGCCTTTGTCTCCCGTTATGCCGTTGCATTCGCCGATGTGGTTACCGCGGCCAAGTTGGACACCGCCGCGCTGGACCGCCAGTTGATTGATTTTCTGGCCACCTGGGACTCCAGCGCCGAGCTGCGCATCTGCTTTGCCAATCCGGCCGTTCCCGCCGTCGATAAAGTAGGCGTTCTGGACAAGCTGAACAAGAAGTTGGGGCTGGGCAGGGAACTGCGCAACCTGCTGGCGGTGCTGATCAACAACGACCGCATCGGCCAGGTACATGAAGTGATTGACGCGTGGCGCACCGAAGTCAAAGAGCGCCAGGGCATTCGCAAGGCGGAGATTGTGACCGCTCGCGAGTTGGGCGAGGCCGAGCGCGCATTGCTGACCGCCGGAGTCGGCAAACTGGCCGGGGCGCGCGTCGAAGCAAGTTTCAAGTTGGACAAGTCCATCCTCGGCGGCACGGTGGTGCGTATCGGCTCCACGGTCTACGACGGCAGCGTACGCGGGCGGCTGGACAGGTTGAAAGTGGCGCTTGTCGCTGGGTAGTGTTCAGTAGTCAAAGACCAGTTTTCAGAAGTAAGTTTTCAGTACGAAGTAAACAGTATTCGGCAGTCGGCAATCGGTGAACAAACGCCAGTGAATTGCAGGTTTTTAACTGATCACTGACCACTGAAAACTGACCACTGCAAAGGACAGAGATGGCTCAGATCAAGGCAGACGAGATAACGCAAATCCTTCGCGAGCAGATCGCGAACTACGACTCGAAGGTCCAGGTCGACGAAGTCGGGACCATTACCTCGCTGGGCGACGGTATTGCCCGTCTGCATGGCCTAGACAAGGTCATGGCCGGCGAGCTGCTCAGCTTCCCGCACGGCATCGCGGGCCTGGCTCTCAGCCTCGAGGAAGATTCGGTCGGCGCCGTGATTCTGGGCGACTATACCGAGGTTCGCGAGGGCGATGAAGTCAAGCGCACCGGCAAGATTCTCAGTGTGCCGGTCGGCGAGGCTTTGATTGGTCGCGTGGTGAACGCGCTCGGTCAGCCCATCGACGACAAGGGACCGATTGCCGCCAGCGCTTTTCTGCCGGTCGAGCGTCTGGCCCCCGGCATCATCGACCGCCAGCCGGTCCGTGAGCCGATGGCCACCGGACTCAAGGCCATCGATTCGATGATTCCCATTGGCCGTGGCCAGCGCGAACTCATCATTGGCGACCGTCAGACGGGCAAGACCGCCGTGCTGCTGGACACCATCATCAACAACGCCAAGAACGATCTGATCTGCATCTACTGCGCCATTGGCCAGAAGCGCTCATCCATCGCTCAAGTGGTCCAGACGCTGACAGAAGCCGGTGCCATGGGTCACACCATCATCGTGGCTGCTTCGGCCTCCGAGCCTGCGCCGCTGCTGTACCTTGCACCTTACGCAGCCACCTCCATCGGCGAATACTTCCGCGATTCGGGCCGTCATGCGCTGGTGATGTACGACGATCTCTCCAAGCACGCCATGGCCTACCGCGAGATTTCGCTGCTGTTGCGCCGTCCGCCGGGTCGCGAAGCCTATCCCGGAGACGTGTTCTATCTCCACTCGCGCCTGCTCGAGCGCTCGTCCAAAATGTCCAAGGAAAAGGGCGGCGGTTCACTGACCGCGCTGCCGGTCATTGAGACCCAGGCGGGCGACGTTTCGGCCTACATTCCGACCAACGTCATTTCGATCACCGATGGTCAGATCTTCCTGGAAACCGATCTGTTCAACTCCGGCGTACGTCCGGCGGTGAACGTCGGCCTCTCGGTCTCCCGCGTCGGCTTCTCGGCGGCCATCAAGGCGGTCAAGCAGGTTGGTTCGACGTTGAAGCTGGACCTGGCGCAGTTCCGCGAGTTGGCGGCCTTCGCGCAGTTCGGTTCCGATCTGGATCCGCTGACCCAGAAGCAGCTCAACCGTGGCGCGCGCCTGACCGAATTGCTCAAGCAGCCGCAGTTCCAGCCGCTGACCTGGCAGCAGCAGACCATCATCCTCTTCGCCGGAACCCAGGGCTATCTGGACGAGTTCCAGATTCCCGAGATTCGCGGCTTTGAAATGGGCATGTACAAATACTTCGATGCGGCGCAGAGCGCGCTCATCGAGGATTTGACCAAGAAGAAGGCTCTCGACGACGATCTCCGCGCCAAGCTGCATGCGGCGCTGAAGGAATACGCGGCCACCTACAAGGAAGAATTGGCGGCGGTCAAGGCGTAACGAATCAAAGCAATGAGTTGAAAATTGAAACGGACAGGACAGGGAACGCGTAGATGATCAGGTTGAAAATTGTTGTGATCGCAGGTTTGATTTCTGGTCTTGGCACCTTGGCGTGTACCGGTCAAACAATGAAAGTCAAGGTTGTAAAGCGGCAGGACAACGATACGGCGTACAACTACTCCGTGCCGGGACGTACTGAAACTGAAACCAAAACCCGTGTGAGGTGTGACGACAACCCGAGAGATCCGCACTGCGTCAAGACAACCCGGACCGAGACTGAATATGTTGCGCCGAAAGAGGGGTCGTACGATGTTCAGGGCGCGACGCTCTCGCTCCTGTTGCCCGATGGCAGAATCGCGGTGGTCAATTGCGCAAGCAAACTCTCGCTTTTCAATCCCACTCCGCAGACTCGGCGCAGTTGCCGGGTTCCTCCGGTAGACGATATTCAGGCGGAGTTCAAGGGCAAGGACGCGAAACTTTCCTGGCCGGTCAGCGTTGACGGCAAGAAGCTTGAATCCGAGACGTACAAGATTTTGACTGTGCAGGAAAACTAGTCAATCTCTTCGACAAGGCTTGAATTGGAAACGCGGTAACTGATTACGGATCACTGACGACTGAGAACTCACTATGGCAAACGTACTCGATCTACGGCGTCGCATCCGCAGCGTGAAGAACACGCGGCAGATCACCAAGGCCATGAAGATGGTCTCGGCGGCCAAGCTGCGTCGCGCCCAGGAGCGGGCGATGTCGGCTCGCCCCTACGCCCGCATGATCAACAGCGTGCTCGAATCGCTTACCCGCCGCGTGGACCTGTTTGACGAGTCCACTGGCAACCTGCGCCATCCGCTCTTTGTGACCCGCGAAGAAAAGCGCGTGTTGCTGATCGTCATCAGCGGCGACAAGGGCTTTGCCGGCGCATTCAACGCCAATATTCTGAAGACCGCGTTTCAATTCATCAACGGCAATCCCGACAAGCAGATTGACGTCGAGGCCGTGGGCCGCAAGGCGCGCGACCTGATGCGGAAACGCTATCCGGTGGCCGTCTACAACGAGCAGACCGACGAGAGCGGCGGCGTTCGCCAGGTACGCGACCGCAAGGCTCCCGTTGAGGTTACCGGCGATCATCCCGGCATGCTGCTCAAACTGGAGCCGACGCGGGTTCTGGCGCTAGCTGAAAGCATCGTCAGCCGTTATGCGCATGAAGAGATCGATGCGGCCTACATTGTCTACAACGAGTTCAAGTCGGTGATCTCCCAGCGTCTGGTGGTTGAGCGGCTGCTTCCGCTGCTCAAGATTGGTGTGCCACAGATTACCGGTGCGGTTGAGCCAACCGCCGAAGAGCGTGAGCGCGCCGCGCAAGCGGCTCTCAGCGCGGGCATCGAGATCGAGGCGGTGGATACGGCCGAGGCCGAGGAAGAGGCCAAGAAGTTTGGCACCGCCGATGTGGACTACATTTACGAGCAGCCCAGCGAGGAGCTCTTCGCCGGCCTGATTCCGCAGTACGTTTTTTCCATGCTGTATCACGCCATGACCGAGTCGATCGCCGCCGAACACGCGGCCCGCATGACGGCCATGGATTCGGCGACCAACAACGCCTCGGATATGATCGACGGACTCACGCTGCACATGAACCGTGTGCGTCAGGCGGCCATCACCAAGGAGATCATCGAGATTGTAAGCGGCGCTGCGGCGCTGTAAAACAGTGGTTAGTTGTCAGTGATCAGTGGTCAGTATTTGTAGTGGGATGAGGATCGTGGTTTTGAAAGGGCACGACTTTAGTTGTGCCGCATGAGCAGAAAAACGGCGAGCTTTAGCTCTTGAGGGAAGATTTCCAAACGGTCTTTTTCCCTCAGCGGCTCAAGCCGCGAAACACAACAGGTTTCAACGGACAGGCTGAAGCCCGTCCCCTTCAACGCTCAGAGTTTTAGACAGGTTCCAGTCGAAAAGGCAGAAAAATGGCAGAGAACATCGGCAAGGTAATTCAAGTCTCCGGTCCTGCGGTGGACGTGCAGTTTGAAGAAGCGACGATGCCGCCCATCTATCAGGCATTGCGCGTCACCAGCGATGGGTTCACCGTGCCCACGCCCATCAGCGTCATCCTCGAGGTGCAGCAGCACCTTGGCGAGGGACGCGTCCGCACCGTCGCCATGCAGGCCACTGACGGCATGGTGCGCGGCATGAAGGCCATCGACCTGGGCGGACCCATCAAGGTTCCCGTGGGCCGTGAGACCCTTGGCCGCGTCATCAACGTCATTGGCGATCCGGTCGATAACCTCGGCCCCATTGGCGAGAAGTCGCGGATGCCGATTCACCGGCCCGCTCCGCTGTTTGACGAGCAGACCACGCACGAGGAGATGTTCGAGACCGGCATCAAGGTCATCGATTTGATCCAGCCCTTTTTGAAGGGTGGCAAGATCGGCCTCTTCGGTGGCGCGGGCGTCGGCAAGACGGTCGTCATCATGGAACTCATCAACAACGTTGCCAAGAACCACGGCGGCTTCTCGGTCTTTGCCGGCGTCGGCGAGCGTACCCGCGAGGGCAACGATCTCTGGCTGGAGATGAGCGAGTCGGGCGTCATCAAACCCGGCGACTTTGCCAACTCCAAGTGCGCCTTAGTGTACGGCCAGATGACCGAGCCGCCTGGAGCGCGTCTGCGCGTGGCGCTGACCGGCCTGACCGTCGCTGAGCACTTCCGCGACGAAGAGGGTGCCGACACGCTGCTGTTCATTGACAATATCTTCCGCTTCACGCAGGCCGGTTCCGAGGTCTCCACGCTGCTGGGCCGTATGCCTTCCGCCGTGGGTTACCAGCCCAACCTGGCCACGGAAATGGGCGAGTTGCAGGAGCGCATTACCTCCACCAGCAAGGGTTCCGTCACCTCCGTGCAGGCTGTTTACGTGCCCGCCGACGATTTGACCGATCCGGCCCCGGCCACCACCTTTGCTCACTTGGACGCGACCACCGTGCTCAGCCGTCCGCTTTCGGAACTCGGCATCTATCCGGCCGTTGATCCGCTGGCCTCCACCTCGCGCATTCTCACTGCGCGCGTGGTTGGGCAGGACCATTACGACGTGGCCCAGGGCGTCAAGCGCATCTTGCAGCGGTACAAGGACTTGCAAGACATCATCGCCATTCTGGGTATCGATGAATTGTCAGAAGAAGACAAGCTCACCGTGGCCCGCGCCCGCAAGGTGCAGAAGTTCCTCTCGCAGCCCTTCCATGTCGCCGAGCAGTTCACGGGCATGGCCGGACGCTACGTGAAGGTGGCCGACACCGTGCGCAGCTTCAAGGAGATCATCGCCGGCAAGTACGACGATATCCCCGAGCAGGCCTTCTACATGAAGGGTGCCATCGAGGAAGTGTTGGAAACCGCCGAGAAGATGAAGGCGTCTGTGTAGTACGAGGGAGCAGGGAATAGGGAACAGGGAATAGCATGCGGCCGAGTCGGTTCGAGCTTTGTGCCAGCTTGTAGGGTTTTAGGGAGTCGTACGCAGTAAGCGGGAAGCAAGTTTTCTATTCCCTATTCCCTGATTTCTGAAAGGAATCTATGGCAGACGAAACAAATCAACTTCGCGTACGCCTGGTCACGCCGGAGCGCACCCTCTTCGAGCACGCGGCCTCGGCCGTCGAGTTGCCCTCGAAGTCGGGCTACTTCGAGGTGCTCTATGGTCATGCGCCGCTGGTGGCTGAACTGGGCGCGGGCGACGTCATTGTGCATGGTGGGCCGGATGGTCCGGAGAGCGTTCTGCGCTACAACGTCAGCTGGGGCTTTGTTGAAGTCCTGCCCGACCGCGTCACCGTGCTGGCCTCTGACGCCCTCAAGCCCGAGGAGATCGATATTCCTCGCGCCGAACAGCAGCGCGAGCGCGGCCAGAAGCTCTGGAGCGAAGCTGGCGACAGTGAGGAAGCCTACAGCAAAGCCCTCAGCGTCATCGCCGAAGCCGAAGCCAAACTGGCCTCCGCTGGTGATCGCCACTAAGTCTGATCGATCAGTAACTTCTTGTAACTCAAACGGCCCTGCTCAAGTGAGCAGGGCCGTTTGACGTATAACTCCTTTACGGGCATTACCGACTTGCCACGCATGAAACTGTAGCGCCAACCTCCAGGTCGGCTGTAGCGTGGACCTGCCGGTCCACGCCTGTTTCCTTCCAGTCCCCCACCGGCTTCGCCGACCCGCGAGGGGATGAAACTGATCTCTGATCTCTGACCACTTGTTTCTTTCCAGCGCATTAAATACGGTAGGCAGGATCTCCAAGGAATCAGAATAGCTCGATCTATAACTCATCGTAACTTCACAATCATTGCTATCATCGCAGACTTATAACGCGCATGTAACTCAACGGCCTCCACAATACGTGGAGGCCGTTGAGTTATATGCGCGCGTTATAGGGGACCGGCATGAGCCGGATAGCCTGCTACCGCGTACCATCATGCGGGTCAATGTTCATCATTGTGGCGCCGACTGCTTTGCGGAGTCTGGCGTTTTCGTCCCGCGACTCTCAAATTACGAAATTACGACGGGAAACGTCTCAAAATACGAAAATTCCCACTCAAGAATACAACGATTGTACTTTGGCAAGAGAATTGTCTGTGCTGCTCATCACATGCAAGCGTATACTGCGGGCGTTATTAGTTGTTGCGATTCATAAGTGCCGCGCAAAGCGGTCTTGTGTCTGGATGACTTGAACGCGCTCAGCCTGTTGACTCTTTCATTCGTTGGTGAGTTGAGCCGCCGTCCCGCCACCCTCTCATGGGCGCCGTTACCGCGGAATCCTATATACGGAGGCAGTATCCCATGACGCAGGGCGTGGTGGATCAGGCGTCTGCTGGAAAAGCAGACATGACGTCAACCCCAACCAAGTATGTATATTTCTTCGGCGGAGGCGCCGCGGACGGCAACGGTCGCATGAAGGACGTGCTGGGCGGCAAGGGTGCCGGACTGGCCGAGATGACCAATGTCGGATTGCCCGTACCTCCGGGCTTCACCATTCAAACCGATGCTTGTCGCGAGTACATGCGCGGCGCACTCAGCCCGCAGATCGATCAGGAGATGCTGACCGCTCTGGAACGGCTGGAAAAATTGCAGGGACAGAAGCTGGGCACGGGCGAAAATCCGCTGCTGGTTTCGGTTCGCTCCGGTGCCAAGTTCTCCATGCCCGGCATGATGGACACCATCCTGAACCTGGGCCTCAACGACAAGGCCGTCGAAGCCCTGGCCAAGCGCAGCAACAATCCTCGCTTTGCCTATGACTCCTATCGCCGCCTGATTCAGATGTTCGGCGACGTGGTGCTGGACGTTGAAAAAAAGAAGTTCGAGCACATCTTCGACACCATCAAGCAGCGCGAAAAGGTCAAGTTTGATTACGAGATCAGCGCTGAAGCCCTCCAGGAAGTGATTGGCGAGTACAAGAAGCTGGTCCGCAAGGAAACCGGCAAGGACTTCCCACAGGGTCCGCTGGACCAACTGGTCCAGGCCCGCGATGCCGTTTTCCGCAGTTGGCAGAACGAGCGCGCCAAGACCTATCGTCGCATCAATCGCATCGACGACTGGCTGGGCACAGCGGTCAACATTCAGGCCATGGTCTTCGGCAACTTGGGCGAAAACTCCGGCACCGGCGTGGGCTTCACGCGCAATCCGGCCACCGGCGAGAAGGTGTTCTTCGGCGAGTATCTGATGAACGCGCAGGGTGAAGACGTGGTCTCCGGCGTCCGCACTCCGCTGGCCATCAGCGAGCTTGAGCGCGCCATGCCCAAGGTCTATGACCAACTCCGCGCCATCACCTTCAAGATGGAAAAGCACTATCGCGACTTGCAGGACTTCGAGTTCACCATCCAGGATGGCAAGCTCTATATGTTGCAGACGCGCAATGGCAAGCGCACCGGCCTGGCCGCTGTACGCATTGCGATTGATATGGTGCGCGAAGGACTCATCACGCAGGAAGAAGCCATCTTCCGCGTCGAACCCAACCAGCTCTATGACTTCCTTGTTCCCCGCCTGATTGAAAAGGGCGAGAAAATTGAAGTTCTGGCTACCGGACTGCCCGCCTCACCGGGCGCGGCCGTCGGTCAGATCGTGTTTACCGCCGAGGACGCGGTGAAATATCACGAGAGCGGACAGTATCGCAATGTCATTCTGGTGCGCGGTGAAACCACGCCTGAAGACATCGCGGGCATGGAAGTCGCCTCTGGCATTCTCACCTCGCGCGGCGGCATGACTTCGCACGCAGCGGTGGTAACGCGTGGCATGGGTAAGTGCTGCGTGGCCGGAGCCGGCGACCTCAAGGTTGACGAAAACAAGAAGGAACTCAAGGTCAAGGGCTATACCTTCAAGCAGGGCGACTGGATCTCGATGGACGGCACAACGGGCCGCGTCATCAAGGGCCAGCTCAAAACTCTGCCCGCACAGCCCGATGATCCGGATCTGGTCAAGTTCATGAGCTGGGTTGACCCGGTTCGCCGCTTGAAGATCCGCGCCAACGCCGATATTCCTCGCGACGCAAAGAATGCCCGCCTCTTCGGAGCCGAAGGCATCGGACTGTGCCGCACCGAGCATATGTTCTTCGCGGAAGATCGCATCGAGCACATGCGCACCATGATTCTTGCCGAGAACGAGAAGGATCGCCGCGAGGCGCTCAAGAAGCTGCTGCCCATGCAGCGCGCCGACTTCGCCGGTCTCTTCAAGTCGATGGAATCCCTCCCGGTCACTATCCGCCTGCTCGACCCGCCGCTGCATGAGTTCCTGCCCCAGCGCGAAGAGCTTCTCGTCGAAATTCAGCACCTGGAAGATACCAAGCCCCGCTCGCCGCGCCTGAAAGAGCTGCGTCCGCTGCTGGCCCGCGTCCAGGAACTGCATGAGATGAACCCCATGCTCGGATTGCGTGGATGCCGCCTCGGCATCACCTTCCCCGAGATTACCGAAATGCAGGTTCGTGCCATTCTCGAAGCCGCCGTCGCCACCAAGAACAAGGGTGGAGATCCGCACGTCGAGATCATGATCCCGCTGATCGGCTCGGTCGAGGAGATGCGCAATCAGTCCGCCATCGTGCGCCGCGTCGCCGACCAGGTCTTCAAGGAAAAGGGCACCACGGTGGATTACATGGTGGGAACCATGATTGAACTGCCGCGCGCCGCCCTCACTGCCGATCAGATTGCCGAAGAAGCCGAGTTCTTCAGCTTCGGAACCAACGATCTGACCCAGACCACGTTCGGCATCAGCCGCGACGACATCAATAACTTCCTGCCGGCCTACATGAAACACGGCATCTTCAAACAGGATCCCTTCTCCACCCTCGATCAGGCTGGCGTTGGACTGCTGGTGAAGATGGCCACGGCCAAGGGACGCAACACCCGCGCCAACCTCAAGGTCGGCATCTGTGGCGAGCATGGCGGCGATCCGGAATCCGTCAAGTTCTGCCACAAGATTGGGCTGAACTACGTCTCCTGCTCGCCCTTCCGTCTGCTGACGGCCAGGCTGGCAGCCGCGCAGGCCGCCCTCGAAGAAAAAATGACCGGCCCCAACATGCACGGCACCAGCTAACCACCTGCGGTGGGGCTGATCGCTCGCTATCCGCTCGCATGATCCGCGGTGGCCTCAGCGAATATCGGGTGCCTCAGGTCTCGATTCTGAGACCTGGGATGCCTCGAAATCAACGGTCCTCTACTCTAACTACCAACGGCGCGGCCATCATGGCCGCGCCGTTGGTGCGTTTGGTGGTGATTTTAGTGAGCGTACATAATGTACGTATTAAAATGTACGCTATGCTAAAATCATCTCATGGAAGTGCCCATCACCCAATTTCGCCGCGAAATCTTTGCGCTGGTCAATCAAGCGTTGGAGGGCGCGGAGGTGTGGGTGACGCATCGCGGCCAGCGGCTGCGGATTGCGCCGGAAGGCCGGTTCGGCACGCGTTTGAGCCGGATTACGCCCATGGAAGTGATCGATTCCAGCGGCAACGGTCTGGCGGATGCCGCGCTCCAGGCCGAGATGGCCCGCAGTTGGGAGCAGGATTGGGAGCGCGACTTCGGCCCCGCGCCTGAATCGCATCCGCGCGCGCGTCGCAGCCACGGCAAGCCATGATTGCCTATCTGGATACCAACGCTCTGGTCTGGCTGGCTGAGGGCAATCTGGCCAAAATCACGCCCCCTGCCGTCCAGTTGCTGGAGCAGGCCGATCTGCTCTACTCGCCGATGGTTTTGCTGGAGTTGCAGTATCTGTACGAGGTCAAGCGCATCAAGCTCCCGGCCCGCGACGTACAGCGCAAGGTGGAGCATGAACTGGGTGCGCGGCTCTGCGACTTGCCTTTTTCAACCATTGCCAGCGCAGCGCTCGACGAGAACTGGACCCGCGATCCCTTTGACCGCCTCATTGTCGCCAACGCCAAGGTCAATGGCTTCGCATCGCTGATCTCGGCCGACGGGCAGATTGCACAGCATTATCCGCGCACCGTCTGGTAACTCCAGCGCTTCCAGGCGCGCAATTCCGGCTCAAACGGCGGGGACCTCAATCTCAAGCGAGAATTCATTAGTTTGTGGGTGCCCTGGTACTGCGCGAGGCACCTGCGCCATCCGCCCATCAAGCTCCTGATCTTCCGGTAAACAAAGGCCCCACAGCCCGATAGGATCGCGGGCACTGAAATGCAGCGGCAACGATAAACTACATATGGAGAAGACTATTTGAGCGAAATGGAAGACTTATCGCGGGAGAATACAGACGGGGCCGACCATTTGCTGGAAGCACCACTGAACCCGGCGGAGGCGGACGGGATTTCTCACGCCTGGCGGGCGCTGCGGCATCGCAACTTCCGGCTGTTTTTTGGCGGGCAAAGCATCTCGCTGATCGGCACATGGATGACGCGTGTGGCGACGGGTTGGCTGGTGTACCGGCTGACGGGATCGGCGCTGCTGCTGGGGACGGTGAGCTTTGTGGGGCAGATTCCGTCGTTTATTTTTGCGCCGTTTGCGGGGGTGTGGGTGGACCGCTGGGATCGGCGACAGGTGCTGCTGTGGACGCAGGGGCTGTTGATGGCGCAGTCGCTGCTGCTGGCAGGGCTGACGCTGAGCGGGCGCATCGATATTCCGACCCTGTTAGTGCTGAGCGCGATGCAGGGCGTGATCAACGCATTCGATATGCCGGGGCGGCAATCGTTCATGGTGAAGATGGTGGACGACAAGCGGGATCTGTCGAACGCGATCGCCATCAACTCGTCGATGGTCAATGCGGCGCGGCTCATCGGGCCGTCGCTGGCGGGCATGTTGATTGCGGTATCCAGCGAGGGTTGGTGCTTTCTGGTGGACGGCATCAGCTACATCGCGGTGATTGCGTCGCTGCTGGCGATGCGGGTTCATGCGCCGGTGGCGCGGTTGACCGAGACCTCGACGCTGGAGGACCTGAAGGTGGGCTGGACGTACGTCGTGGGCTTTGTGCCGGTGCGGACCATCCTGCTGCTGTTTGCCGTGGTGAGTTTGATGGGAATGCCGTTCGTGGTGCTGATGCCGATCTTTGCGGCGCGGGTGCTGCACGGCGGGCCGCATACGCTGGGCTTCCTGATGGCGGCAATGGGCCTGGGCGCGCTGGGTTCGGCGCTATCGCTGGCGGCGCGCAGAAGCGTGGTGGGGCTGGTGAGGATCATCCCTGTAGCGACGACCATCTTTGGTGTGGGGCTGATCGGCTTCGGGCTTTCGCGCTGGTTCTGGCTGTCGATGGTGATGGCGGCGGTGGCCGGCATGGGCATGATGCAGGGCATGGCGGCCAGCAATACGGTCATTCAGACGATTGTGACGGAAGATAAACGTGGTCGCGTGATGAGTTACTACACGATGGCGTTTGTGGGCATGGCACCGTTCGGCAGTTTGCTGGCCGGCAGCATGGCGCACGCATACGGTGCGCCGTGGACGGTGACGGCGAATGGAGTTGTGGTGTTGCTGGGCGCGGCGTGGTTCTGGACGCAATTGCCCGCTGTGAGGCGCGTGATTCGACCGATTTATCGGGAGATGGGATTGCTGCACACTCAGGAAGGCCGCGGGAGATGAGTGAGTTGAAGACCGATGCGCGGCGCACGGGAGTTGGTGATGATGTGCGCCACCCGCCCATCCGTTTACGATGCATAACTGACGCTGAAAGAGGGTGTTTCAAGTGAGTAAACGGCTTGTTGGAAAAATTACCAGGAACGTACTTCCGCCTGTGATCACAAAAGCAGCAAGAGGCGTGAGAGATCATTTCAAAAATTCCGAAGTCGCTTCGGAAAATCCCGATGTGTTATTTGACGGCGATGATCTTTTCTTCAAGGAAATTGTTTTCAAGGCTGGGGTTTACGGCGAGTATGGTGTCGGCAAATCTACTACCTGGGTTTTGAAGAATACAAAAGCCGAGGTGATTGCATCGGATACAGATATAAAATGGATCAACAAAATCAAGCAACAGAATTCCGCCTTGGACTTGCAGCGCCTGGACGCAATCCACGTGGACCTTGGAACGCTTGCCAAGTGGGGACGTCCTGTTGACTATAGCAAGCGAGAAGGATTTCAGAAGTATACAGATGAGATTTGGATGAAAAGCAAAAAGCCCGACGTGGTGCTTGTCGATGGAAGATTTCGCGTATGTTGTTTTCTGACCTCTCTCAAGTACGCAAACGAAGGCGCGGTTATTCTCTTTGATGACTACATCAACCGTCCCAACTATCACATTGTCGAGGAATTCATTCAACGAAAGGATGTCTGCGGCAGGCAGGGTATCTTTGTTGTCCCGGCCAAGTGGAATGTGGATGATGCCAAGGTGAATGAATACATCGAGAGATTTCGCTACGTCATGGATTGACGTGGTCAAGCCTATCGATTCGCAGGAGCGTCGGGTGGCACGCGCTGAGTTATCGTGTATGTAACTCTTTCCAAAGATTCATGATGATCACAGCTTTGTATCGGCCTTGTTGATAGTTTTCCGAACATTCCAGGCCTGCTAAGCGATCAAAGCGAAGCGGAGACGATAGGGCATGTTGCACGTGCGACATGAAACAAGAGCGCCATAAGGAAGTGAACCTCATCGGCCTGCCCATAAAAACGGGCTAATCGAGCACTGCGATCTCGATTATGGGAAGGCAGCATGGAATTTACTTCGAAGAAGTGTGTCGTGAATTCGTCAGGGGAGTAGGATGGGGGGCATGGAGGAGCGGCGGCGACCATGTTTGTTTCTGTGGAAGAGTATCTGCGCAGTTCCTTCGATCCGGATGCCGAGTACGAGAGCGGGCAGATCGAGGAGAGAGCCGTGGGGGGAAACGATCACTCTGCCTGGCAGGATGCGATTCTTGCCTGGTTTCGTCAGCAGTTGCAGTCCGGCCAGATTCGTGTGCGCCCGGAGCAGTTGATTCAGGTTGCGCCCACCAGTTTTTTGATTCCCGATGTGACGCTGCTGGACCGCAATCGCCCCATCGAGCAGATTGTGACGCATCCGCCGGTGGCGGTGTTTGAGATCATCTCGCCGACCGACGCGATCCGGCGCATGATGGTCAAGTGCGCGGAGTATGAGCGGATGGGCATTCAGACGATCCTGCTGATCGATCCGAAAGGGTCTATGTTCCGCTACCGGGGTGGAGGGCTGGAGCCGCTGAAAACACGTACCTTCGATCTACCAGGCAGCACGGCGCGCTTCGATCTGGATGAAATAGAGAAACTGGTCGATTGAACCGAAACTACGCCCAGCGAGGCTGGTCGAGTTGACTGAAAAGATCGCCAAGGCTGAGGCGAATCGGGGTTCCGTTGCGGCCATGATTGACTCCACGATTCCAGGCGGCTTCCCAAGTCTGCAATCTTACCCCCAAATCCGGTAACGCGCGTGCACTGGCCTGTTATTCGTAGGCCAGTGCGTCCAGCGGATCCTTGCGGGCGGCCATCCAGGCGGGATAGAGCGCGCCGCAGATGGAACTGAGCAGGGCAATCACGGTTCCGCGGGCAATCCACAACGGAGTCAGCTCAAAGCTGAAGGCGGGATAGCGCAGATCGAGCAGGGCGCGTACGCCGAAGGTGGCGATGATGCCAACGATCACGCCGACGACAGCCAGCAGGAAGGTTTCTCGCAGCACAACCGTCACAATCGTTGGCTTGGAAGCGCCCATGGATTTGAGGATGCCGATCTCGCGGGTGCGCTCCAGCACGGCGGTATACATGGTCTGAAAGATCACCAGAATGCCAACGATGACGGCAATGCCGATCACCACATCCAGAGCCTTGTCGAAGCCGGGAAACTTGGAGGGCGTATAGAGGGAGATCAGCTCTTCCATGGTCTGCACGTTATAGCCTTGCAGGCCTTTGGTCGCGGTAATCTCCTCGCGGATCGCGCTCTGATTGGCGGGATCGTCGCTGCGCAGATAGAGCACGGTGGCTTTGCCGTCGGAACCGGTGAGTGCGCCGAGAGTATCGATGGGAATCAGTTTGCGCCCGCCCTTGCCGCTCTCGACGATACCGCAGATGCGGAAGGGGTGATTGAGAATGGTGATGGTATCGCCCACGTGATGGCCTTGATTGGTGCGCGCGAAGACATCGTCGATAATTACGTCGTTCGGCCCTTGAAACGGCCCGCCCGCAACCCAGGTGAAGGGCTTCAGGGCGTTGTAGCTGACGTAATCGATGCCATAAAGCACTTCAACAGAACTGGACATGGAGAAGTTGGTAATGACTGGTGCGGCGACGGCAACGTGCGGCATCTTGCGGAAGACATCGGCGATTTTGATGGGCATTGGCGCGCCACCCACGCCGTTCATGAAGCTGGCGTTGGAGGGGCGAACCACCAGGTCCGCGCCAATGCCGTTGGTGCGCTGCTTTTGATCGTCCAACATGCCCATGAAGATGGCGACAATGGACAGGATCATGACCACTTCAATGGCCACCGCGAAGACACTGATAATGGAGCGCAGGGGGCGGTGCAGCAGATTGGCAAGGATGAGCTTATTCATAGATTCGCGAGGTCTCCGAGGCTTCCCGGGGAGCGCGCCACGGCACGAACCCCTCCCTTCAAGGGTATCAGTCGGAGCCGCCCGCGGAGGAGCGTGTGGGGCTGTCGAAGTAGCCCCAAAACGGGATTTTTATAGGAAAAGCAAAGAAATCACCGTGCTGGGAGCGGGCCTGGGGCGGGATGAAGATTGCGACCAAAGAGCCAGACTGATGAAAAGAAAGGGAAAAGCCGATAAATTCTTTGACGGGGATCATCGAGCCGGTTTATGGTGAAGGTGGAATCGGTTTCGGGTTTCATCCCTGTTTTGCAGGCGTCCATGGGAAGCTTTGGAGAAGACCTGCGCATGGAGCGGTTGTCTCGCGGCATTGCGCTGGAAGACATCACGGCGGTTACCAAGATCAGCCAACGCCATCTGGAGGCGCTGGAGCAGGAGAAGTTTCGCCTGCTGCCCGGTGGCATCCTGAGCAAGGGCATCGTGCGCGGCTATGCGGGCGCGGTTGGCTTGGACCAGCGCGACTGGACCGAGCGCTTCATGAAGGCCTACACAGCCTCCGGACAGACCATGGGCGACGACCGCGACTGGATGGCCTTTGCCTCCAACGTAGGCAAGGCCCGCATTCAGCGCCGGAATGCCATCGAGTTCCGCCTGCGCTGGATCGGCGCGATTGTGCTGCTGATTCTGGTGGTGGCCGTCGGCTATATGACCATGCACTACTTCGGAGTCCGCGGCGGATGGTGGCATCGCCTGCTGCCGGCCAAGAACGCGGCATCCGTCGCGACGCTGATTTTCCCATCGAAGATGAAGGCTAGGATATTGGGCTGGATTCGCTGATTGCAGGAAGACTATCACGCGTTGAACGGTTTATGATGGCTGCAAGGCAGAGTGAACCCATCCATGATCCGCAGAATTCAGATTGACAATTTCAAGTCGCTCGACGGCTTTTCGCTTCCACTCGTGGGAGCACCGCTGGCCAATTTCACTTGTCTGATCGGCGCGAACGGGAGTGGGAAGACTACGGTTCTACAAACTATCGATTTCCTGTCTCAGTTAGTCAAAGGACGTGTGCCGGAATGGCTGCGCGAACGTGGATGGCTGGAGAACGATCTGCCTTCACAACTCGAAGGGGCCGAGAGTGAGTACACGACGATTTCAGTGGAAATCAAGATGGCCAGCACTCTTATCAGAAATTCGAATCCATGCGAAATGGTTTTGTCGCGGCAGAATTTCCATCCGGCGTACCCATGGTTCCGCGTCCGAAATCCGAGGCCTGGATGCTGTGCGGGCTTCTCAAGCGTAAGAACGCGGCCGCAGACTGTGATTGGCTCGAAGATGAACCGGGAAACGATGCCAGCCCCAGGAGTTTGAAAGCCAGTCTGTCAAAAGAACTAGGCTACAAACCCTCAGCGGAGCAACAAGCAGAGTTGGTCAGCGGTGATCGGATCGACCCGAAATTGATTGATCTGTGTAGTTTTAAACATTTCAGCGAAGAACTCGACCGAGCCTACGCGAACGCACATCCACCGCAAGCCTAGTCATGGCTCAACTGACTTGAATCCATTTCCGCCCTTTTCCACGCCCATTCTCTGTAAATCGTTGCTCCACAATGCGGCGCAACGACCATGGCGCGAGTTATCCCAAGGTGCAGGCCTGACAGTACGGGTATGCTGGGAACGAGATTGGCTCCGAGGCGGGCGCAGGACATTTGTGCTTGGAGTGAGCCCCAAGTTTTTCGGAACCCGTATTACGCCAGAAAAACCGAGTGCCCACCCCTCCGCGACGATACTGCGGAAGGAGAAGGCACCCGCACCACTTCCATTCACAAGCCTTCGTCACTTCTGCGTCCGCTGTTCTCCCACAGCCTCTGAGGCCGCCCGGAGGCGTGTGTGCAGTTCCGCCAAATGTTGAGTGTGGGCCTGGATGTTATCCACAAGTGCCTCGAAGAACAGTCCCTCGGCGATGGTCGTCCAACCGGGGCGATGAATGATCCCGAGGAGACCGGTGTAGAAATCGTCTCCAGGGAGGTGTGCAATTGCCTGTTGCGCATCGAGCAGCTTCTTTTCGTAGCGCGCGACGTGCGATGCGAGGGTTGCGTTTTTCTCTTCTACCGATGTTGGCATCTCTTGATTCTCACTTTCTGGTCTGGATTTCGCATGGAGCGGCTTGCGCGATACCACCATTGTGAGAAAAAGCTCATTTTCGTTTCATGACTATTTGCGGGCGGCAAAAGCCCAAGGCCGCCGGTTCCTGGCTTGATCCGCTTGGCTCTCATAAATCGCGCTTTGCACGTTCCAACGCCCCATTCGCTGGGAATCGTTGCTTCCACTGGCGCAGGGCAATTATCATGGTTGGATGCATCCCAAGGCGCAGGCCTGACGGTGCAGGTACGCCGGGTGCGAGAGTGGGTCCGAGGCGGCCGGAGCGATCCGTTTGCGACGGTGATCCAGCATGAATCGGTCCTCGCGACTGGCTGCCAAAATTGAAATCCCTGCAATGGGAGGAACCTTAAGTTGAGCGACCGTTTCTTGTTTACCTCTGAGTCAGTCACCGAAGGCCATCCGGATAAGATCGCCGATCAGATTTCTGACGCCATCCTGGACGCCTGCCTGGAGCAGGACCCCTATAGCCGCGTTGCCGCTGAAACATTGACGGCGACCGGTTTGGTGGTCATTGCTGGTGAGATTACCACCAAGGCCTACGTCGACTTCCAGAGCCTGGTGCGCGGCGTTGTGGCCTCGATTGGCTACGACAACGCGCTGTATGGCTTCGATTCGAACACTTGCGCGGTGATTTCGACCATCAACAAGCAGTCCGGCGACATTGCCCAGGGCGTGGATACCGGCGGCGCCGGCGACCAGGGCATGATGTTCGGCTATGCGTCGAACGAAACCCCCGAACTGATGCCAACGGCCATCTCGCTGGCTCACAAGCTCTGTAAGCAGTTGACTGCGGTGCGCAAGAGCGGCAAGCTGCCCTACCTGCGCCCCGACGGCAAAAGCCAGGTCACCGTGGAGTACGACGAGAACGGCAAGCCTGCGCGCATTGATGCGGTGGTCATCAGCAGCCAGCACGCAGAGAGCGTCGATAACGAGCAACTGCACTCTGACATTCTGAAGTACGTGATTCAGGCGGTTCTGCCGGCCAATTTGCTGGACGAGCACACCAAGTACCACATCAACCCGACCGGACGCTTTGTCATCGGCGGACCGATGGGCGATACCGGCCTGACCGGCCGCAAGATCATCGTAGATACCTACGGTGGTGCGGGCCGTCACGGCGGCGGTGCATTCAGTGGCAAGGACCCGACGAAGGTGGATCGCAGCGCGGCGTACATGGCGCGTTACATCGCCAAGAATATCGTGGCGTCCAAGCTTGCTGACCGCGCGGAAGTCCAGCTCGCCTACGCCATTGGCGTGGCCGAGCCGGTCAGTGTGCGCGTGGAGACCTTCGGTACAGGCAAGGTGAGCGAATCGAAGCTGACCGAGCTGGTGCGGAAGAACTTCTCGCTGACCCCCAAGGGCATCATCGAGAGCCTGAACCTGCGCCGTCCCATCTACCAGAAGACGGCTGCGTACGGGCACTTCGGACGCACCGAGCCGGAGTTCACCTGGGAAGCCACCGACAAGGCCGCCGCCCTCGCCGAACAGGCTGGGGTTGCGGTTGCCGCAAAGTAAGCGCTGTTTCAACTGAAACAAAAGAATGGGACTCTTCGTCAGAAGGGTCCCATTCTTTTTCCCCGCGCTTGCGTCCATGAAATAGAATGCTTGCGTGCCGCAAAAGGCTTTTGGGTTGAAAGCTGTGAACTGGCCTTTGCTTTGGCGCGGAGAGTCAATTTCCTGTCGAACCTGGAGTTTCATGATGCGCATCTTCGTTTTTGCCGCTGTTGTTCTTGGTCTGGCCACGGTGGCCGCCGCACAAACCCCCGCCCCGTGGGATTACGAGGGCAAGCGCGGCTCGTTGGTTTGGGGCAAGCTGGACCCGGCCTACAAGACCTGCTCACAGGGGCATGAGCAGGCACCGCTGGATATTCGCGGCGCGCACCTGAACAAGGCGCTGGCCCCCATCGAGTTTCATTACCTCTCAGGGCCAATGCGCTTGGAAAACAATGGGCATACGGTCGTGGTGCGCGTGAACCCCGGCAGTTACATCGTGGTCGGCGGGGTGCGCTATGATCTGGTCGAGTTCGATTTCCACCACCCCAGTGAGCAGGCGGTCAAGGGCAAACTGACCGATATGGACGTTCACCTGCTGCACCGCAGCGCTGATGGCAAGCAGGCCGTGCTGGTGGTGCGGCTGAACGAGGACATCAGCAGCCCCAATGCCGTGCTGGCCGCGCTGTGGCCCCACCTGCCGCGCACCGCTGGAGCCACCGACAAGGTCACTGACGAGGTGAATGCAGGCGGTCTGCTGCCCGCCGATCGCGGCTACTGGACGTATCAGGGCTCGCTCAGCGTGCCGCCCTGCACCGAGGGAGTGCGCTGGTTCGTCTTCGAGCAGGAACTGACCCTGAGCCGCGACCAGTTGCGGACCTTTGCCGCGCTGTTCAAGGTCAACACGCGCTCCTCTCAGGACGGTCACGGACGTCGCATCGAAGCCAACGAGTAACCACCTCCGGTGCAGCCACCTGCGGTGGGGCCAGCCGCCTTCGGCCCGGTCCGCGCCTGGAAAAAAGGCGCGGGAGTGGGCTTTGGGGTGATGATGAGCCGCCGACTCGCCCTTTTTATTAGTCCCCTCGAGCCTCTTGCAAAATTCAATTGTGAGGGGCAAGAAGCGTCAGGGCACGACTTCAGTCGTGCCGAAAGATCAGCA
>Ga0209415_10003641_pt1 | contig 28650 bp, 23 predicted proteins | sample PeaSoiSIISIP2007_FD_187696 | JGI IMG/M metagenome (GOLD analysis project Ga0209415, IMG submission 187696) | Peat soil microbial communities from Weissenstadt, Germany - SII-SIP-2007 (SPAdes) (version 2) | ecosystem: Environmental > Terrestrial > Soil > Wetlands > Peat | place: Germany...
CGGATTCGGCGTCGCGTTCTTTGCCGGTGAATTTGTAGTGGGAGTCGCAGGTGTCGGAGTACCAGCGCTCGCCGCCGAAGGGATATAGGTCGGCGTCGTAGCACTTCGTCGCGGTGGTTTGTCCGCTGGGGACTTCGGCGATGGAACGCGCCGTGCCGAGGTGGTCGGAGAAATAGTAGAAGACGTTGCTGGAGGGATCGCGGCGGGCGATGCGCTGGCCGCCGAAGAAAATGTACTCGTTCGTGAGAGTGCCGGAGAGATTGGATTCGTCGAGCCCGCCTTGCCAATAGATCGTGCCGTTGCTCTTCTCAACGCGCGTGCCGTCGCCATCGTAGGTATAGCTGGTCGTCACATTCTGGCAGTTGTTTGCGCCGGAAGCGGTGGTTTCCGACACCAGTTGATTCTCGGCATTGTAGGTGTACGAATATTGGTTGGAGGAAGGCACAGAAGTGGAGCACGTGCCCTGTGCGATCATGTTGCCAGCCGCGTCGTAGGTGTCGGTGGATAGCTGATTGTTGGCGAGCACAGCGCCGCCGGGGCCGGGGGTTTCTTGCGTGCAGCTCGCGTACGACGAGGAGGGCCATCCTGTCCCCAACAGGTTCCCCCAAGGATCGTAACTGTATGCCTCGCCCCAGCACTTGGTCGTGCTGATGGGCGCAGTGGAATACGTCGAAGCGGTCTGCGCGGTGAGGAGGCGATTCAGCGTGTCATAGGTGAAGCTCTCCGAGCGGAGGTTGTCGATGTTATTCGCGATGCTCATGACGTTGCCGTTGTCCGCGGCGCCGGCGTTGAAATTGTAGCTGATGTCGAGGATGTTGCCTACGCTGGAGGACGTGCAACCGCTGAGGGCGGTGTCGTTGGAATTGACGGAGATGCGGCAGGGCTGCAGACGGTCGTTGAAATAGGCGCTGGTGAGCAACATCGAGCTGTTCAGCAGAGAGGCCAATTCTCCGGGAGCGGTGTAGAGCGCTCCACTGGCGTAGGTGATGCGACTGGACGTGGTGGTGTCCGTGGCGGAAAGGGGCAGGCTGCGGGTGTCCACGGTGTAGGTGACGCCGTCTCCGAAAGGATAGGTGATGAGGTTGATCGAGCCATCGTCGAAGTAGGAGTAGGTCGTGGTTTTCGTGATGCTGTTGGTGGTGCGCGTATCGGCCGTGACCCGTCCCACCGCATTGTACGCCCAGGATTCCGAGCCAGCCGCGTCCGACATGCCGGTGCGGAGGCCGATTCCATTCGCGCCTTGGTCGTAGGAATACGAGGCCACCGGCGAGGGCAGAGTACCGCCGGAGCAAGTTTGCAGCGTGTAGCCCTTGGCCGTGAGGCGGTTGAGCGCGTCGTAGCAATAGGACAACGTGACGGTTGACGAGCCGTGCTGATTCTGGGCCGGCATCGTCTTGGTCAAAAGATTCCCATTCGCGTCGTAGGCGTAGCTCATGTTGCCCGATTCGGGGTTGTAAGACGCGACGAGCTGGGAGAGCGAATTGTAGCTGAAGGTGCGGGTGCGCCATTGGGCGGTGTTGGTTGTGCCGCCCTGCTGCTGGACCTGAAGAAGGTTGCCCAGCAGGTCGTAAGAATACGCGGTGACGTACGCGGTGCCCCCGACTTGGCCCCCGCTGGCGCCGCCCGTCAGCGTCGCGCCGGAGACGGAGAGCGCGAACGATGGGGCCGAAAACAAAGTCGGCTGGTTGCTCGAGGCGCCTACGGCAATCGAGTAGTTCGACGAGGAGCCGTTCGTTTTACTGGTGAGAGTGATGATCGTCCCGCTGGCGGAGGCGGAGACGTAGGCGGCGCTATCGTTGTTGATGGCGGAGGCGAGGTTTGCTGCGACGGACGTGCCGGTGTCGCCCTGACCGTAGGAGTGGGAAGTTGTATGGCCATTGGCGGTCAGGGAAACCGTGCCCGTGTCGTAGGTGGTGCCTGCGCTCTCGCCGCCGATTAAGGTGCTTCCGGATGCTTGCGAATGGAACGAACCCGACCCGAAATACTGGGGATAGTTTGTGGCGCTCGAAGTGGACAGCGTGTAGTCGGTGCTGACGCCGGTGCCGGTCGCGGTGATAGTTACGGTCCCGCCGGTGGCGGAAGCCCTCACAAAACTGCTCATGGAACTATTGATGGCGGAGGCCAAAGAGGAGGCCAGCGTGGAAGCCGTGCTGTATTCCCCCCAGTACGCATTGGCCGTCTTGCCGTTAATCGTGACCGTTATGGTGCCCGCATCCCAAACCGTCACCGTCTGCGAGCCGTTGTAGTACTGGTAGTCACTTTCACCGCCGCTGATCGTGACCGTCCCGGTACCGGGTGAGGCCGAGGTCACCGTGCTCTGTTCGGTTCCAGACGCGGTTGCCGAGCCCGTGCCCGGCTGAGCGGGGATGGCTGGATCGGGTTCTTCGACCTGGATGAGGCGGCCGAGGCCGTCGGTGAGCGACTCGCGCTGATTGAGGGCCTCGTCCGTCACCAAAGTAGTCGTGCGCGGATAGCCTAAGATGTCCGTTCCGATGGAATAGACAGACGTCACCACGGAACCGTCAGGCTCGGTGACGGAAGTGGTTCGGTCCAAGGGATCGTACGCGTAGGTGGTGGTGCCGTCCGTTGGGCTGGAGACGCCGCTGCCGCAATTCGGATTGGAAACTGTGTACGGCCTCCCCTCTCCGTCGTAGGTTGTGTACACATAGACCGACTGGGAGCCGCAACTGAGGTCACTGCCGCCGCTTGAGGTCTGGGCGAGCGTCTTGGTTTGAATGGTGTGGCCGGCCCCGTCGAATGTGGTGGTATCCGAATGGGAAAACGACGAACCGTTAATCGAGCGCGTGTGGGTGATGCTCGGGACGGAGTCGCTATAGGAGTACGTCTCCGTTCCTCCGCCGGACGGATACGTGACATTGGTGAGGCGATTCAAAGTGTCGGTGTACAGGTAGCTGGTGGTATCGGGAGTCCCGTTCTCGCCGGTCGAGGCAAACAGCAATCCGTTCGTGTAGTTGTAGCAGTAACTCACGACATGGCTCACGCCGTTGGTCTGCGGATACGTCACCTGAGTCAGATAGGCATAAGTTGGGCTCGTCGGCAGACCAGCGCCGCCCGGACAGTTGTAACTGTCCGTATAGGTGAAGTGCGTAACGTTCCCGAGCGCATCCGTCTTCGAGTCCGCCAGCCCGTACTGCCCGACCGGCGCGTTGTACGTGTAGGTGGTGGTCACGGAATTGCCTTGGCTGCACGCCGAACCCGATTGCAAGCACAGCTTCTTGGCCATCGTCAGGTTCCCCACGCTTGGCGTCCCGCCGTCGTACTGGTAATCGGTTTCCGCCATCAGGGTTCCGTTTTGTTGCCCGCCGGCATACACCTGCACACTCGAAGGAATCGTAACGATGGTTCCCCCTGCGTGAGTTCCGGGAAATGTCTGAGGATAGTTCGTGACCGTCTCCCGCGTGGGCGCGACGCTAGGCAGACTCGGCATAGTGCCGTTCTGCCAAGAGGTGCATGCAGCGGGGGTCACGAGGCCGAAGTCATATTCCCGCTTGTCAGCGAGTAGATAGCCCGGGCCGTACAGGTACCACGTTCCGGACGACTGCCCGCTCCCCTGGCCGTAGTTCGGGTACTGATAATCCGTGTCCACCTCGCAGTAAAGATGATAGGTGTCTTCCCATCCCTTGGTCACCGTCCGGAGCAGGTTGCTTTGTGAGTCGAAGTACGAAATGGAGCTTTCGACGGGCGTTTCCGTCGGGAAGCTGTTAGTGTTAAAGTTCGAGTAGTTATAGTGCGTGGACGTGGACTTGCCCGTGACGCCGTCCGCATCGGTCACCGTCGTAGTTTTAGTGTTCCAATTCAACGGGGTCTGCCAATTTGTGGTGTAAGTAAAATTCTGCGTCAAAGCTACCGAACTGCCGTTATAGCTGACTTTCCTCTGGGTAACGACCGGAGTGTTGTACTGAGATAGGCAAGAGTCAGGTTGACCGGGAGTGTAGTAACCCTCCGTATCCCCTGAGTTCGGAAGTTGATGCCACCACCCCGCGGTCCAACCCGCCAATTCGTTCATTCCCACGAAATTCCAGGTGTACTGCACCCACGCGCCGGTGGGATAGTCGATTTCGCTGAGCAAGCCGTAGGGATTCGTGGGCGCGCCGTGAGGCGTGCTGTCGGTCCCATAATAAAAGGTAAAAGACTTCCCATTGGGCAAGGCAATGCTTTGGATAACCGTCTGGCTCTGCGTATTCGCGGGGATGCTGGCACAATAATTCGAGCCGACATCCGGGGGCGGCGTGGAGAGCGTGGTATAGTTCGGGTTGGTCGTCTTCCACGTGACGTAATAGGTTAGACCGCCCACGATGAGCGTATTGGTCGTTCCGCTGGGACCAAACCCATTTGAGGAGATCAGGGTGCGACCGATTGTGTCCGTGAAACTAAACGTGAAACCGCTGCCGCTCCCGCCCGACGTGGACTTGATGGTGTTGCCGTTGCGGTCCGTGATCGTGTCCGGCGGGTACGCGTCTTCAGGTGCTGGAGGCGACGCCGCGGCGTTATAGCCGGGGCTGTTGAAGTGGTACACGGTTCCGTCCGGGGAGGTCACAAGAAAGGGGCCGGGTGGCGGAGGGGGGTTAAAACTCTCGCCCGTCCAGGCGGGGAAGTAAGCCCCGAACTGGGGATCTCCGCTGCCAGAGGGAAAGGGCCCCCCATCCCAATTGCACTGCGATCCGTTGGCATTGGCCTCCGGAGAATCAGTCCATAAGCCCAGAGGATGCAGACCGCCGGATGGGTCACGAAACACATAGTTCGAGGAGATGTCACAAGTGAACTGCGTATTGTTACCATTATATTCCGTTTGTTGGGTTGCTCCAAAATTAGCGCTTGGATAGCCGTAGCTCCAGCCCCCTTGTAGCATCGTGCCGTTGTTGGGCGCCCAAAGCGCGGTGATAATGGTGGGAGAATATAGGTGATTCACGCTGCCAGAATCGTAATCGATGGAAAACGGCAGCGTTATGCCGCGGCCCTTGGGCGTGGGCAATTGAATCCGCAGGCTCACCGTCCCGCTTGCCGGATTCACCGTTTCCGAGAGCATTTGGATATAGTCGTGGCCGACGCCGGGAGTCGGCGTGGAGGTCGTATCGTCCACATTGGCGATCTGCGCGCGGGCGGCTGGCGGCGCGAAGGACACGCAAAAGAGAAAGCTCAAGAGAGCATACAAAGATGCGCGGGAGACTGGCACGGGACCTCCTCGGTGAATCGAACTTGGCGTGGCTTATATTACTGTGCAGATATAGTGTCAAGGCCAGATTCAGATTATTAGAATATTTTCATCCTCGGGTAACACGCGGGCGGTGGAAAACCCATCGGGAAGGGATGGGGAAGTGGCGTGTGGTTAGTGGCGAGTGAAAGGAAGTCAAAGCAGGGTCGAGCCATTCACAGTGAATCGTTCACGGTGAACCGCCGGATTCCAAAAGGGCCGAGTCTAATCGGCGGCGAGAGTGGAGCGGAGGAAGCGCGTGGGATTGACCGGGGCGCCGTTGATGCGGACTTCGTAGTGGACGTGAGGGCCGGTGGAGCGTCCGCTGACGCCGACGTAGCCGATGACTTCGCCGCGTTTCACTTGCTGGCCGACCGTGACGTTCAGGCTGGAGAGGTGGCCGTACCAAGTGGTGACGCCGAAGCCGTGATCCACTACGACCAGGCGGCCGTAACCTTCGTGCTCTTCGGCGTTGATCACGATGCCGTCCGCGGTGACGTGAATCGGATCGCCGTAGGGCGCGCCGATGTCCACGCCGGTGTGGAACGCGCCTTCACCGCTGAACGGATCCATGCGCTCGCCGAAGCTGCCGGTGATGGGTCCGACGACGGGCCAAATCGAGGGCATGAACGCTGTGGCGCCGAGGCCGGGTTCAGGCATGAAATGCAGGCTGGAGTTGGACATGCCGACGGCGGCGGCGTTGGACTCCAGAAATTGAAATTGGGCGACGGAGCGATTGAAGGAGGTTTCCGTCAGCGAAGGGGAGGATTCATCGCCGGAGAACGGGCTGCGCGGGAGTTGCGCGATGCCGTAGGTCATGGCCACTTCGGTGGCGAGCGATTGCAGGGAGTTTAGGCGCTGATCGGTGTCCTTGACGGTGCTTTCCAACTGGCGATACTGGATGGTGAGATTGTCCTGCTGGCGGCGGAGGGCGTTATATTCGCCGACTTTCCAGAGCATTCGCGAGTAGGAACCGAATGCCGCGAGGACGGTCACACCGCCGACGAGCGCCAGAACTGCAAGCAAATGAAGGGCGTAGCCGGGAACCGTAATCTTGTGCACGTTTCCCCGCCGGTTTGAGGCCAGAAAAAATGTGTACGAATCACTCTTCATTGGTTTTGCGCGGACCCCGAGTGCAACCCGCGAACCGTTTTTCTGCGTGTCCCAAATGGGGACCGCAGAAGCAATTCCAGATTCGGTGTTCCCAAGTTCGACCTGAGCGGGACTGACGGCCGCAATCTGCTTACCCCGAGCGGCCAGTTTAGCTTATTAAGACCGAGAGCGCTGGTCTGTAACCCATCTATACTAACCATCGGCAGGCTCCAACTGGAGCGCGGGGCCTGATTCCTTGCAGGCTCTCAGTTGAGCCCGCATCCGATTCTTGGCAGGCTGCAAGTGCAGCCACCACCAGCAAAGTCTATGAGGGGGCAGGTTCCGGAGTCAACCGATTTCTTTATCTCGGTGCCACCGGCCGGCCGGGCGCTCATCCCGCTTCCAAACCACGACGGGATATGAAAGCATGAATGCCGTGGCGAAAACAACTGTACGGAAGGCCAGTAGAGTGACGGGCGAGGAGGAATTGATCGCTCGGATTGTGGCGGCGCTGCCTTCGAGCCCTTCCGCGTCATTGCGCACCGGCATCGGAGATGACGCGGCGGTGATTCGTCCGGCGAGCGGGAGGGAGTGGGTGGTGAGCAGCGACGCGCTCCTAGAGGACGTCCATTTTGTGGCCAAGTCGCAGCCGCCGGAATCGATTGGTTATAAGGCGCTGGCGCGGGCGACGAGCGATCTCGCGGCCATGGGGGCGACGCCGCGGTTCTTTCTGCTCAACCTGGCGCTGCCGCGCGAGCGAACGGGGCGATGGCTCGATGCCTGTCTGCGAGGTATGGCGAGGGCGGCGCAGCGCTTCGGAATGAAACTGGCGGGCGGAGACACGGCGCGCAGCCAGGCGATCGCATTCAATTTGACCGTGCTTGGCGAGGTCGCGCGGGGCGAGGCGGTGCTGCGATCGGGTGCGCGGCCAGGCGACCGCATTTTTGTGACGGGAAAGCTGGGCGCGGCGCAACTGGGACTGGGAGTTGTCCTGCGCGGGTTGGCCGGTCAGAAGCGATGGCAGAAGCTGCTGGCCGCGCTCTACTATCCGGAGCCACCTCTTGCTGTGGGGCGCTGGCTCGCGCGGCGGAAGTTTGCGTCATCGATGATGGACCTATCCGATGGTCTTTCGACCGACTTGGCGCGGCTGTGCGCGGCGAGCCGAGTGGGCGCGCGTATCGAAGCCTCTCGGCTCCCAGTGGTAACCGTGCCGCGAGCCCTGGAGGCGCCCGGGATAACCCCATTTGAGCTCGCGCTGCACGGCGGCGAGGACTATCAACTATTGTTCACGGTTTCGGCGCGGCTCGCGGCGAAGATTCCAGAGCACCGCGATGGGGTAAGGATCACACAGATTGGCGAGATTGTCCGCGGTCATGGGATTGAATTGCTGAAGGAAGATGGCAAGCGAGAGCGAGTTGCGGCGCGGGGTTGGGATCATTTTGCTCGGCGGAAATGAGATTCTCTCGGAATTGAGGCGGAAGAGCGATTCGTCCCGCCACGCCCGCGGCGGGCAGGCGCTGCGCCTGCCTGCCGGCAGGCTCGGAATGACTCAGGGCAGGGTAACGGACGAAAAAACTAAGGCTGGGGCGGGGCGGCCATGGTGTGCGGGGGGACGGCGCTGGGTGCGGACTGCTTATCCACTGGGGCGGAAGGTTCTTCTTCGGTGGGGGCGGTGTCCGGTGTATCCACACGCACATTCTGTGTGAGCGCGACTTTCTCCAGCGGGACCACATTCGGGAAGTCCTCGGGGGGCATATTCGCGGTCGCGCTTTGCATGAATTCCAGCCAAATGGGCAGAGCGGCGACTGCGCCGGTCTCGTGTTTGCCCAAAGAGACCTGCTTATCGTCATAGCCAACCCAGACGCCCGCGGTGATTTGCGGCACGAAGCCCATATACCAGGCGTCGGTAAAATCATTGGTGGTGCCGGTCTTGCCGGCGGAGGGGCGGCCGAGCGCCTTGGCGGCTTGACCAGTGCCGAACTGGACGACCTCTTCCAGCATCGCGACCATCGTCCGCGCGACATCAGGCTGAATGACGTCATGCACGGCGGGATGCGCCTGCTCGAGCAGCGCGCCGTCGTAGGTGGTCACCTTGCGAATCATGTGCGGATCCACACGGATGCCATCCGAAGGGAAGACCGTGAAGGCTGAAGTGTGTTCGAGAAGATTCAAATCGGCGGCGCCGAGAGCCAACGGCAAATACGGGGGAAGCGGGCTGGTGAGTCCGAAATGGCGCGCGGTGTCGATCACATTGTTGATGCCGATTTTTTCAGTGAGTTTCACGGCCGGGACGTTGCGCGAACCGGCCAGCGCGCGGCGCAGGGTGATGAGACCCTCGAATTTGTCGTCGTAGTTGTGCGGCGAGTAGGGCAGGCCGCCGCTGATGGTGGTGAAGGGCGCGTCGAGGATAGTGTCAAAGGGGGTGAAGCCCTGCTCGATCGCGGTCGTATAGACATAGACCTTGAAGGAGCTGCCCACCTGGCGCTCGGCTTGGATCGCGCGATTGAATTTGGATTCGCCGAAATCGTAACCGCCGACCATGGCTTTGATTTCGCCGGAACTATTGTCGATCGCGAGAAGCGCCGCCTGCGGGCCAACGTCCTGTTCGAGTTGCACCTTTAACGTATTGCCGGTGACGCTCTTGACTCCGACCATGGGCAGATCGCCGACCTTCAGAAGTTGCGCGGGCGAGATGCGGCCGGTCCAGGAAAAGTCCGGTGCGGCAAGCGTGGCGCGATAGGAACCGATCTTGATCGTGGCCGTTTTCTGATCGACGCCAATCACCAGGCCGTGAACGTAGGTGCCTTTCTCGATGTCGGCGTGCCAGTCGTCGTCATCGTAGCTTTCCAGTGTGGCGCGATGGTCGGCGAGGATGTTGTCCAAGTGGCCGCGCCAGCCGTGGCGGCGATCGTAGGCGTGCAAGCCGTCGCGGACGGATTGATTTGCGGCGCGCTGCATCGCGACATTCAGCGTCGTGTAGACGCGCAACCCGCGTTCGTGGACGGCTTCCGTGCCGTAAGTGCTTTCGAGATATTTGCGAATTTCCTCGACGAAATAGGGCGCGAGATCGTCGCGCGGCACTTCGATGTGCAGACCGAGCGGCTCGGCGGAGGCTTGCTTGGCCTGCGCCTCGTTGATTTTGCCGATCGTGGCCATGCGATCGAGGACGAGATTTCTGCGGGCAATGGCGCGTTGCGGATGCTGGATCGGCGAGTAGCTGGGACCGCGAATGAGTCCGGCGAGAAGCGCGGCTTCGGGGAGCGTCAACTGGCCGACCGTTTTGCCGAAATAGTACTCGGAAGCGGCCTCGAAACCGTAATTGCCGTGGGCGAGATAGATTTGATTGCAGTACATCGTGAGGATTTGCTGCTTGGTGTAGTGGCGCTCGATTTGAATCGCGAGGAGCGTCTCCTGGATCTTGCGGCGCATGCTGACGTCGGAGCGGTTCAAGAAAAGTGTTCCGGCGAGTTGCATGGTGAGCGTGCTCGCACCCTCGGGGCGGCTGTGTGGGCGCGTCAAGTCGCGCCAAGCCGCGCCGAGCACGCGAGTGAAGTCCACGCCCCAGTGCTCCTCGAAATGCTGGTCTTCGGCCGTGAAAATGGCGTCCTTCAGGACCGGCGGAATCTGGTCGTACGTCAGAAGAATGCGCCGCTGCAGGGCGAACGTGCCGATGAGCTGGCCGTCGTCGGCGTAGAGCTCGGTGACGACGTTCGGTTGGTAGTCTTCAAGAGCGCGGATCTGCGGCAAATCGCTCGAATAGACGAAAAGGAGTCCGGCTACAGCGCCCACGGAAATCGCGGCAATCAGCAGGAGGATGAAGGCCAGCCGGCCAGCGAGTTTACGTCCACGCAAATGCAGAGTAATCGGCGGAAGAGGATCCATCGCGGCCCTATTCTAACCCGGCCGGGCGATGCGCTGGGGCGGACATTTCTTTCTGCGGGCTCCAAGTGGAGCCCGCACCCGTCTCTCTGGGGACTCCAAGTGGGACCCGCGCCCGATTGTGGGGGTGCTTCGGTGCAGCGGCAGAGATGAAATAAAGACAAGGCGGACTAACTCTTTCGGGCCGCGCGCCGGTGCGCGGCGAACGCCAGCCAGGTGACCGCGAGCGACAAGGCGAGGAAAGTGCCATCACGCAAAATGGTCCAGCCCGTGAGACGCTCGTTGTTTCCGAAGCAGCCGCAGGCGATGTCGAGGTGCAAGAAATACGCCCGGATGATGGCGCTGAAGAAGACAACCAGCAATGCGGCCGTGGCCGCCGCGGCCCAGCGCGTCCAAATTCCCAGGATCAGCATCGCGCCGACCAGCAGTTCGAACCAGGGCAGGATGCGCGCGGACAACTCGACGGCCCAAAGCGGAAGGATGTGGTAGGAGTCAATGGCCATCGAGAAAAAGAAGTGGTAGTCGTGGAGATGCCATTCGCCGTCGAAATGCAACTTGGTGTAGCCCGCGAAAAGAAAGATGACTCCTAGCACCAGACGGCCAAGCAGGAGAAAAGCGCGCGCCAGAAAGCCCAGCGGCGGCGCGGCTGCGTCAACCGATCTCATCGAGCTCGAGTCAGCCGTCATCAGCGCTGCTGCAGCAGGTAATCCAGGTACTGCTTCATGAGCTGGTAGTTGACGCCGCCCGGCGGGAGTTCGTGCGTCTCGCCGCGGGCGGTTATGAAGATCGTAGGCGTCGAGTCAATGTTCTTGGCTTTGCCGAGCGCCTGGTCGGTGGCGACCGCGGCGTCCAATTCCGTGGCATCCTGGGTGTAGAGCGTTTTGACTTTCTTCATGTCCGCGGGCGATAAAACCGCCGCGATAAAGGGCTCGATCTGACCGTTGGTCTCCCATTTGTCCTGATTCGTGTAGAGGGCCTGGTCCACCGTTTCAAAATCGCCGACCACCGCCGCCGCGGTGGCCCACCGTGCCGCCTCGCGGGAATAGGAGTGTATCGAGAGCGGGAAGTCGTGGTGTATGAGATAGACCTTGCCGGCGGAGACGTAGTTGTCAATCACGGGCCGAAGGGTGTTGAGATAAAAGTTGCGGCACTGTGGACACTGATAGTCGCTGAAGACTTCAATCCGCACGGGCGCCGAGCTTGAGCCGAGCGACTTCGCGTACGTGACGGAAGTCGGCGTGATGTGCGTCTGCGCGGCGGGCGCCGGACTGCCCTTCGTGTGGGTCGTGGTCTTGTTTGGGGCGGCCACCGCCACCACTGCCGCAATCCCAACGAGCAGCGTCCCCGCAATCCACAGTCGTGCTTTCAAACTGACCTCCCGTCGCGCGATTCCCAAACGGTGTTGCATCAATGATTGTTCGGCCGCCGTATTCTAACCGACTTCCGCCGCGCCCAGCCAGCTTCCTTCGAAAGAGCATTGAAGCGGATAGCTTCGAGCTTGCAACCCAAAACTTAGATGCAAATCTAGGCGCTCAGGAAGATGCGCGCAAGTCCGTGCGGCGAACTCGTAAAGATGCGGGAATGTCGACGCGAACATCTATCCAGTGTATTGGGAGATCGCGGACCTTTGATTCATTCGCAGGATAATCACGCCGGCTTCGCAGAGGTTTTGGTCGCTTTCTCTCGGCGACGGACCGCAGGGATAGCGGGTCAAGTGGGGTTGAAAGTGAGGGAGCAAAACAGGGTAGGTGAGCCAGAGAAGGCGCGGGAGAGCTTGCCAATTGTTTTTCATGCCTGGCCGTATCCCATTAATTCTAAATAGATTAGGCTTTATCAAACTACTTGACAATATTGCGCTCAAGGTTTATCATGGCCCGGTTTAATGGCGGGCTTGCCGCGATTGTGGCGCCCGGGAACCAAGGAGTCACGAGACATGGGAAAGATTATTGGCATTGACCTGGGAACCACCAACTCGGTCGTCGCCGTCATGCAGGGCGGCGAGCCGGTGGTGATTCCGAACCAGGAAGGCGGACGCACCACGCCTTCGGTAGTGGCGGTGACGAAGTCCGGCGAGCGGCTGGTCGGGCAGGTGGCGAAGCGGCAAGCGGTAACCAATCCGGAAAACACGATCTATTCGATCAAGCGGTTCATGGGACGCCGCCAGAGCGAAGTTACGGACGAAATGAAGATGGTGCCCTACAAGGTTGTGTCGCAAGGCGATCATGTGGCCGTTGTGGCGCAAGGAAAGCAGTACAGCCCTCCGGAAATCTCGGCAATGATTCTCCAGAAACTGAAGACCGCGGCCGAAGATTTTCTCGGCGAAAAGGTGACCGAGGCGGTGATCACCGTGCCGGCGTACTTCAACGACGCGCAACGCACGGCCACGAAAGACGCGGGGAAGATCGCGGGCCTCGAAGTGAAGCGCATCATCAATGAGCCCACGGCCGCCGCGCTGGCCTACGGCCTCGACAAGAAAAAGGACGAAACCATCGCCGTGTACGACTTCGGCGGCGGCACCTTCGACATCTCGATTTTGGAGGTCGGCGAGGGTGTCATCGAAGTGAAGGCCACCAACGGCGACACGCATCTGGGCGGCGACAATATCGACCAGCGCATCGTCGAGTGGTTGGTGGACGAGTTCAAGAAGGACGAGGGTCTGGATCTATTGTCGAAGGGCAACGAGATGGCGTTGCAACGTTTGCGGGATTCGGCGGAGCGCGCCAAGGTGGAGCTCTCGACCGTGATGGAGACCGAGATCAATCTTCCCTTCGTTACGGCTGACGCCACGGGTCCGAAGCACTTAGTCAAGAAGCTGACCAGGGCAAAACTGGAAACGATGGTGGGCGATATCGTCCGCCGGTCGGTGGAACCCTGCAAGCTGTGCATGAAGGACGCGGGCGTGGACACGAGCAAGATCAATGAAGTGGTGTTGGTCGGCGGACAGACGCGCATGCCCATGATCCAACAGCTGGTGAAAGAGCTGTTCGGGCGCGAAGGTCACAAGGGCGTGAATCCGGACGAAGTTGTGGCGGTGGGCGCGGCGATTCAAGGCGGAGTGCTGGGCGGCGAAGTGAAGGACATCCTGCTGCTCGACGTGACGCCGCTTTCGCTGGGCGTTGAGACGCTGGGCGGTGTGATGACCGTTCTCATCCCGCGCAACACGACCATTCCGACGCGCAAGTCGGAGACGTTCTCGACCGCGGCGGACAATCAACCGTCGGTGGACATCAAGGTGCTGCAAGGCGAGCGCAAGATGGCCGGCGACAACCGCACGCTCGGGAATTTCTCGCTGATGGGGATTCCGCCGGCGCCGCGCGGCATGCCGCAAATTGAGGTGACGTTCGACATCGACGCAAACGGCATTCTCAACGTGACGGCAAAGGACGCGGCCACCAGCAAGGAGCAGAAGATCACGATCACGGCCTCCACGGGCCTTTCGAAGGACGAGGCGGAGAAGATGCGGCAAGACGCGGAATCTCACGCTGAGGAGGATCGCCGGAAATTCGCGGAGATCGAGGCGCGCAACACCCTCGATAACCGCGTCTACCAAATCGAGAAACTCCTACGCGAGAACCGCGAGAAGCTGGCCGATCCGGACATCAAGGCCGTCGAGGAGGCGCTCGAGAAGGCGAAGTCCGCGCTCGCGGGCGGCAGCCTCGATACGATCCAATCGGCGACGCAGGAACTCGAACGCACTTCGCACAAGATTGCCGAGACGCTCTATCGGTCCGGTGCGGCGGGAGCGGCTCCGGGTTCTGCGGGACAGGGAGCAGGCGCTGGGGCGAGCGGCGGCTCGCCGGAGGCTGGGCAGCAGAAGAAGCCCGGCGAAGGAGAGGTGATCGACGCCGAGTACGTGGACGTGGACGAATCGAAGCGTCCAAACTGAACCTGTTGGACTCAACCGGGGACTCGCCTTACGGGCCCCCGAGTTTGGTCCGTGGTGGCCGGCGGCACGACGTTCGCCGGCGACGCCGAGGAATCGTTCAAAATTGACGGGGGGACAGCGATTGAGCGTCACACAAGGCGTCAAGCGGATGGGGCCGCCGCAAGCGGTGCAGAAGCTGCGCGACAATTTCTACATGGTGCAGGTGGCTTTGAGCGAAGCGCCCAGCGCCGATTGGAAACGCGTTTTCTACGAGACCCAACAGGCGCCTCCTCCCGATTTTCATCCCCGCTCGGTGGACATCACCGGGACTTCGCTGCGTTTCCGCTCCGACAGCGCAACCGTGGAACAAAAGATCGCCTGGGTGGACCGCTGGCTCTCCCGGGCGAACGAGAAGGAAGCTTCCATGAGCGGGCGGCTGGACGAAGAAGGGAAGCGACGGCGCGAGGCTCACGCCAGCGAACAGATTGAGCTGGCGGAATTGACGGCGCGCTGGACAAAACTGTAATCCGCCCCCGATTTGATTGGTGTACGGGCGAAGCGACCGGCGCCGGGTGGCGCGGGAGAACGCGCGGGCCGGGAAGGCTACGAGACGATGCCCACAACTTCAAAGCAAGACTATTACGACTTACTTGGCGTCCCACGGAAAGCGGGGCAGAAAGAGATTCGCGCAGCCTATCGCAAGCTCGCGCGCAAACATCATCCAGATCTGAATCCCGGCGATAAATCCGCGGAAGAAAAATTCAAGCAAGTCCAGGAAGCCTACGACACGCTGTCCGATCCGAAGAAGCGCCAGATGTACGACCAGTTCGGATTCGAGACTCCCGGCGCCGGCGGCATTCCGCCGGAAGCTGCGAACGACGTCCATTTTGATTTTGGCGGATTCGATTTCGGCGGCGGTGGTGGTGGCGGCGCCACGGGCGGAACCAGCTTCCGCGATCTTTTCAGCCAGTTCTTTCGCGGCAATGCGGGCGGCGCCGCGGCGCAGGAAGGGCCGGAGCCCGGCACCGATCTGGAATATCAAATTGACATTTCGTTCTGGGAGGCGGTTCGCGGCACCGTGCGCAAGCTAACCGTGGCGCGTCTTGATGTGTGTTCGGAATGCCGCGGCACCGGGACCGTCGGGCAGCCGCAATCTTGCACCGTGTGCGGCGGCACGGGGCAAGTGACGCAGACTTCGGGCAAAATGCGATTCAACGTGACCTGCTCGCGTTGCGGCGGCACCGGGCGCGTGCGCACTCTCTGCCGCGTGTGTGGCGGCGATGGACGCGTGCGCCGCGGGGAAACAATCGACGTGCGCATTCCCGCCGGAGTGGCGAGCGGTTCGCGCGTGCGCGTGCCCGGTCGCGGCAACGCGGGAACGGGCGGCGCGCCGCCGGGCGATCTCTACATCATTACCGACGTACAGCAGCATCCGTTCTTCGAACGCCGCGGCGACGATCTCTACACCGTCGTGCCGATCACGATTTCCGAAGCGTCGCTGGGCGCGAAGATCGAAGTGCCGACGCTGGACGGGCGGGCGCTGCTGCGCGTTCCGCCCGGCACGAACAGCGGGCAACGGTTGCGGCTGCGCGATAAAGGCGTACCGAGCGCGCGCAATGCCAACCGGCGGGGCGATCTCTACGTCGAATTGCAAGTCGTCGTGCCCAAGCCGGTGGACGAGCGCGTCCGGAATCTACTCAAGGAACTGAGCAAACTCGATACGGAAGATCCTCGCCGCGACCTTTTCACGCGGGCGGGATCCTGAGGCGACGCCATGGCGCAACGCTCCAGCACGACTCGCAAGAAGAAGGCCCGTGCCGGCTACATGATTTCAGCCGTCGCAGAACTCTACAAACTTCATCCGCAGACGCTGCGCCTGTACGAACGCGTCGGTCTCTTGAAGCCCTCGCGCTCGCAGGGCAATACGCGGCTGTACACGGACTCCGATCTCGAGCGTCTGGAAGTGATCCTCACGCTGACGCGCGAGATGGGGGTAAATTTGGCGGGCATCGAGATCATTCTCAACATGCGCGAGAAGATGAGCGAGATGCAGCGGCAGATGCAGACGTTCGCGCAGTTCGTGCAGAACGAACTGGCGCGCGGCTTGCGCTCGGCTTCCGAGCCGGCGCCGCGGAACGCGCTGGTACGTCTCACGCCACCCAAAGTGATTCGCGTGCAGAAGTCCGAATCTCCCGAAAAATCCAAAAGCTGACAGCGCGGCGCCGCCTTGTGGAGCAGGGGAATTGTTTGCACAGGCTCCCGTCATTTCCACACCGGCCCCAACTTGCGCGACGCTTCCCTTGCGCCTATTCTTGCTTCTATGGCGCGAGCGGATTGCCCACAGTGCGGAGGAAGCGGGTGGAAGACGGTCGAGCGCGTCGCCGCCGATGAAGACGCGCATCGCGTTGCGCTCCCGCGCGGAACGCACGCAGATTCCGGCGGCGTTTCAGCTGGAGTGGTTCACCGCGAGCTTTCACCGCGAGCGGCCGCAGCGCCGGCCACGGTGAGCGCGAGCCCGGGCCAACTCGTCTGGGCCGTGCCGTGCGATTGCGCGGGCAACGACCGGACGGCTCGCGCGATTGCGCGAACCCGCCTTCCGAAGCGCTACGAGCATTGCGACTTCTCCAATTTCGATACCGACATCTACGACACCGAGCCCGGCGCGGAAGCTTGGAATCGCAGTCTGAAGCAGACTCGGATGGTGATGGAGGCGTTCGCGCGCGAATTTCCCGCCGGCTCCGAGAGCGGAATTCTCTTGATGGGCCCTTGCGGCGTGGGGAAGACGCACCTGGCCGTCGCGGCGCTGCGCACCCTGGTTCTGCGTGGCCATCAGGGACTTTTCTACGACTACCGGGAACTGCTGAAGGAGATTCAGGCCAGCTACAATCCGGTCAGCCAGGCGAGTGAGATGAGCGTGCTGGAGCCGGTCCTCGCCGCGGAAGTGCTATTGCTGGACGACATCGGCGCGAGCAAACCTTCACCGTGGGCGCTCGAAACGGTCGGCCACATTCTGAATACTCGCTATAACGAGCGGCGCGTGACGCTACTGACCACCAATTATCTCGACGCTCCCGGACCGGCCGCCGCGGCGGGAAGCAAATCAATTTCCGCCTCGCGTTCCTCCGCAAACTCCGGCGGCTCGTTCGGGTCCGCGCCTGCGCAACAAGAGGATTCGCTCACGGATCGTTTGAGCATGCGCATCCGATCGCGTCTCTACGAGATGTGCCGCACGATCGAAGTCGCCGCACCCGATTACCGCCGCGAGATCCGGCAAGCGGGCCGCGTGCGGTCGTAGCGCACTTCGCCGGCAATTGACGCCGAGGGTTGGATTGACATGATATGGGGCGGCGAGTATTATCCGTGGCATACAGCCCTTTTGGGGCTGGTGGCATCTCCTTCCTTGCAGTCGTTCCGCGGCTGGGAAGAACCTCCGTGGGTCGGGGCCCTCGGAGTAACGGGGTGGTTGCCGTTTGGAGGCTGGTAGGGATGTGTCCTGAAACCGAAAATCCGGTTACCGGAAGCGCCGATCCTTCTTCGGACGCGGAAACTTCGCACGAAGAGAAAATCGCGCAGTCGACTGAACCTACACCCGAGTCTGCACCTGAGACTCAGGCCGAAGCCACAGCTCCGGCCGTGACAACAATCCTTGATGCCGATTCGGCCGCCGCTCATCCGAACGGCGCGCAAGCCGCTATTCCGGCCTCTTCCGATGCGCCGGCCAATGCACCGGGCGAAGCATCCGCCGAACCGAGCGCCGATGCCGGTGAAGACGCGGCTGAATCGCTCGAGATGGATCAACTTCTCGATCAGTACGCCGCGCCGAGCGAAGCGCCGCACGAAGGCGAAATCGAATCCGGCCACGTCGTCGCGATCACCGAGCTTGGCGTGGTGGTGGATTTGGGCGGCAAGACGGAAGGCCTGATCCCCGCTATTGAGGTTGCGGAAGCAGAAGTCCCGATCTCGCTCGATCCCGGCCAACCCATTGAAGTGCTCCGAACCGGCGAGCGCAAGGACGGCTACGTCGTCCTCTCGCATCTCCGCGCCCGCCGCCGCCGCGCCTGGACCAACATCGAGAAGGCCTATCGCGAGAAGACAAACCTCCCCGGCCGCGTTGTGGACCACATCAAGGGTGGCCTGGTGGTGGAAATCGGCGTGCGAGCGTTTCTTCCCGCCTCACAGATGGATCTGCGGCCCGTGCAGAATCTCGATTCCTGGAAGGATCAGGAGATCGAGGTGCGCGTCGTCAAGCTGAACCGCAAGCGCGGAAATGTGGTGGTCAGCCGGCGGGCCGTTCTCGAAGTTAATTTGCAAGCGGAACGGCAGAAGCTGATGGATTCGCTCGCCGAAGGGCAAGTGCGCCACGGGATCGTGAAGAACGTCACCGGCTACGGCGCTTTTATCGACCTTGGCGGGTTGGACGGCCTGCTGCACGTTACGGACATGACTTGGGGCCGCGTGACCAGCCCATCGGAAATTGTGCGGCCGGGCGATGAAGTGGACGTGCAGGTTTTGAAGTTTGATCGCGCGAAGATGCGCGTGTCCCTCGGACTGAAACAGATGCAGGCGAATCCGTGGGCGAGTGTGGCCGAGCGGTTCACGGTCGGCTCGCGCATACCGGGCAAAGTTATCGGCTTGGTGGATTACGGCGCATTCGTGGAGATCGAGCCCGGCATCGAGGGGCTGGTGCACGTCAGCGAAATGACGTGGTCGAAGCGCAAGCAGCATCCCTCGAAGCTGCTGAAGCCGGGAGACGACGTCGAAGTCGTGGTGCTCGGCGTGGACCCGGCCGAGCGGCGGATTTCGCTGGGGATGAAGCAGGCGCAGACGGATCCGTGGCTGACACTCGCGGAAAAATATCCAGTGGGAACCGTGGTCACCGGGCGGGTGCGCAACCTGACCGACTTTGGCGCGTTTGTGGAGATCGAGGAAGGGTTCGACGGCTTGGTGCACGTGAGCGATATTTCCTGGACGAGCCGGGTGAAGAATCCCTCCGAAGTATTGAAGAAGGGCGATTCGGTCCAGGCCAAAGTTTTGAAGATTGACGCCGCGGGCCGGCGCGTCTCGTTGGGCATCAAGCAGGTGAACGATATCTGGATGAACTGGTTCAACGCGCACAAAGTGGGCGAACTCGTCCACGGCCGCGTCTCGCGCCTGACGACGTTCGGGGCGTTCGTCGAACTGGCGGACGGAATCGAGGGGCTCTGCCATATCTCGGAAATTGAGGGCCGCCGCAAGCCGGATCAGCAGCAGAGCCAACCGCGCGGCGGGAAGTCCGGCGACTTGTTGCACGTCGGGCAGGATTACGATTTCAAAATCGTAAAAATGAGTGCGGATCAACACAAGATCGGGTTAAGCTACCGGGCCGCGCAGAAGCAAGCCGAGCGGCGCGAGGTGGAGGAGTATCGCTCGTCGAAATCCTCCGCGACGGCCACGATTGGTGACGCTATCATGGCCAAGCGCGAGATGTTATAGTCCTGCAGTCGCGCCCAGCCCCCGCGACGGCAAAAATAGATTCCCTGATTGTGCTTTTAGTGATAGGAAGAGCACCCGGTGGTGCGCCGGGGTGCCCCGTTGCTTGCTGTACCCGCGAGAAGTGCGGAGACGGCCATCGGAATTTCGGCGGAGCGAACTAAAATGAACGATTCCACATGGACCAAAGCCGATCTGGTCGAAGAGGTGGTAAAAAGCACGGGCCTCCCGCGCAATGAGTCGGAAGTTATCGTCGAGACTATTTTCCTGGGAATTATTGGCGCCTTGCAAAAGGGAGACAAGATCGAGATCCGCGGCTTTGGCAGCTTCCGCACGCGCAAGCGCCGGGGCCGCGTGGGGCGAAATCCGAAGACCGGCGCGAAGGTCGACGTGCCGGCGAAGAGCATTCCTTTCTTTAAGCCGAGCAAGGAACTGAAGGACTTCGTGAACACCGCAGGTTCTTCGGCCTCTTCGGCGGGCAAAGCCTCTTAGGATCGGCGGGAACGGCAATTTCGCTCCCGGCTCGGCGCTGCGCGAATCATGGACTATCTCTGGACTCCCTGGCGCTACCGCTACATCGCGCAAACCGGCAAGAACGATCGCTGCGTTTTCTGTGACGCCGCCGCCGGCGACGACGCCACCTTCCACGTTGTTTTCCGCGGGCAGAAAAACTACATCATCTTGAACCGTTTTCCGTACACCACCGGCCACGTCATGGTCGTGCCCTACGCGCATCTCGCGGAGTTGCGCGAGCTGGACGCCGAAACGCTCAACGAGATGATGGGCCTGGCCCAGCGTGTGCAAAGAGCGCTGGAATCGGTCTACCATCCGGAAGGCTACAACCTCGGCATGAATCTGGGCCGCTGCGCCGGAGCCGGGGTGCTGGGTCATATTCACATGCATGTGCTGCCGCGCTGGTCCGGCGACGCGAATTTCATGACCACCGTTTCCGAGACGCGTCTGGAGCCGGAAGATCTCTCCACGACGTACGAAAAGCTTCGCGGCGCGTTGCAAACCTGAGGCGCAGCCCCGCGCCGCCGCAAGGAAGCCGCTGTGAACCTCGAACTCACCGAAGAGCAAAGGTTGTTGCAGCGCACCGTCCGGGAATTTGCCGAAAGCGAAGTGCAACCGCTGGCGAAAGAGATCGACGAGACGGGGCGATTTCCGCTGGAAACGTTCCGCAAAGCGGCTGCGCTGGGGCTTGCGGGCGTGGCGTTTCCCGAATCGGCAGGCGGGGCGGGGTTCGATCATGTCGCCTATGCAATCGTCATCGAGGAAATTGCGCGGGTCTGCGCGTCCACGGCGGTCATTCTGTCCGTGCAGAATTCGCTCTTTTGCGATCCTGTGCATCGCTTCGGAGACGAAGCGCAGAAGAAGAAATTTCTCGAGCCGTTCCTGCGCGGAGAAAAAATCGGATGCTACGCGCTTACCGAACCGCAGGCCGGCTCGAACGCCGCGGCGCTGCACACTCGCGCCGAGCGAACGGGAGATGCCTACGTCCTAAACGGCGTCAAAGCGTGGATCACCAATGGTGGCGTCGCGGATGCCGCCATCGTCTACGTGAACACCGATCCACCCAGCGGCGAAAAGGGCATCAGCGCGCTGATTGTGGAGCGGGGAACGCCCGGCTTTCACATCGGCAAGGAGGAAAAGAAACTCGGCATCAGCGCGACGGCGTGCGTCGAGCTTTCTTTTTCCGATTGCGTCGTGCCGGCGGCAAATCGGCTGGGCCGTGAAGGCGAAGGCTACAAGATTGCGCTCTCGACGCTGGACTCCGGCCGCATTGGCATCGCCGCGCAGGCCACCGGCATAGCGCAGGGCGCTTTCGAGCAGGCGCTCGCGTACGCGCGGCAGCGGCACGCGTTCGGCCATCCCATCGCGGATTTTCAGGCAATTCAATTCATGCTTGCGGACATGGCCACGGAGATCGACGCCGCGCGGCTGTTGGTGCGCAAAGCCGCATGGAAGCAGGATTCCGGCGCGCGGTTTTCGATGGAGGCGTCCATCGCGAAACTTTTCGCTTCGGAGATGTCCACGCGCGCGACGCACAAAGCCATTCAAATTCACGGCGGCTATGGTTACAGCCGCGAGTACCCGGTCGAGCGAATGTACCGCGATGCGCGCATCACGGAGATTTACGAAGGCACGAGCGAAATTCAGCGCCTCGTGATTGCAGCCTGGGTTCTGAAATCCCTATAGAGATTCACCGAACATTTCCTGCGGCGCAGCTCGCGGCGGAGTTATTCTCGTTGCCGGTTTCTACGGCTCGGCCCGCCGTTATAAGCTTGGCGGATGCTGGACCTCGATTGCGGCGCGAACTTCGACCCCGGGCGTGACGCCGAATTCTTCGCGGCGATTCCGTCGCGGGCCGCAGTGTTACGCATCGAGCCTCGAGCGGAGTTTCCCGGGGCCGAGCCGTTCCTTCTTCGCACTGCGGACTTGCGCAAACGCCTCGAGCGTCTCCTCGGTTCGCCTGATCCCACGTCGAAACGCTTGAATCTGCGCGAATTTGCGGGCGCGGTCCGCTATCGCCTCGCGGGTTCGCCATTCGAGCAGGGTTTCGTCTACTTGCAGCACGCGCGCGCTTCGTGGCCCGAGAAATATCGCGAGCGCATGAGGCTGCGGCCGCCGGCTGTCCTCAAAGTGAATCTGGCGAATGCCTATCCCCGTTGCTACCCGACGCGCCGTATCAGCGCTTCGGGCGCCTATTTCGGCCCCTTTGCTTCGCGGCGCGCAGCCGAGCATTTTGCGGGGCGTTTTCTCGATCTGTTCAAGATTCGCCGTTGCCAAATCAAGATCCGCCGCGATCCCGGCTTTCCCGGCTGCATCTATTCCGAAATGAAGATGTGCCTCGCACCTTGCTTCGCGGGATGCACGGCCGCGGAGTATGGCGCGGAGGTCGAGCGCGTTGTGGCATTTCTCAGGTCGCGCGGCGCTTCCAACGAAGCCGAGCTGCAAGCGGAACGTGAAGCCGCCAGCGAACAACTCGATTTCGAGCGTGCCGCGACGTTGCATCGCAGGCTCGAAAAAGTGGAGGACGTGCTGCGCGGCATGCCGGGCCTCTCGCGGCGCATCGAAGACCTTAACGCCGTCATCTTGCAAACGGCCGCCGAGCGGCAGTCGATTGCGGTGTTCGCCGTGCGCGGCGGAGTCATCTTCGAGCCGCTGATTCTGCGTTTTGGCGAACTGGCGCGGCCCGGCGAAACGGCGGACGCGCCGCGCTCGGTGGAGGAGATTCTACGGGATCACCTCGAAGCGGGGTCCACTCCGGCGCGCGAACGTAACTTGCGCGAGATCGAAGATCATTTGGGATTGCTGGCGCGCTGGTTCTACGGGAAGCCTCGCGCCGGAGAAATTCTTTTTCGCTCAGACCCGCGCGCGAACGCGCGCAAGCAGGCAAAAGAGGAATGGCCGTACCGCCGCATTCTGCGCGCGTGTTCCCGGCTGCTCGCTCCCCAGGCGAGCCCGCCCGAGCCCGGCGCATCCCCCGACCCGTAGCCGTGAATTGCTCTTAAGCGCGTATACTGCTTTTCGCCCCACGGGCTGGAGGATGCTTGGCCGGAGCAACGACAGAAGGGACACAGCGGTACGCGGCGCGGTTCGCAGGCCATGCCGCTTCCGGGCATTTTCGAGAGCGGCACGGGCTTTCACTTTCCTCGATTGGCATCGGCACCTATCTCGGCGAACCGGACGAGGCCACCGATCGCGCCTACACGAACGCGATCGTCGCCGCGGTCGAATCGGGCGCGAACGTCCTCGATACGGCGATCAATTATCGATTTCAGCGCAGCGAACGCTCGATCCGCACGGCGCTCGCGGAACTCGCCCGGCGCGGCTACGCGCGCGAGGAGTTGGTCGTCTGCACCAAGGGAGGCTTCCTCACGCCGGACGGTGGAATGCCCGCCGATCCCGCTGAATATTTCCAGGGGGAATACGTCGAGACCGGATTGATTTCCGCCACCGACGTCGCCGCGGGCTGCCATGCGCTGGCGCCAAAATTCATCGCCGATCAAATCGAGCGCAGCCGGCGCAATCTCGGCGTCGAAACGATCGACGTCTATTATTTGCATAATCCGGAAGCGCAGCTCGGCGAATTTCCCCGCGAGGAGTTCGAGCGACGGATTCACCTCGCGTTCGAGCTGCTGGAGGCTTCCGTCGCCGCCGGCAAAATTCACTTCTACGGACTCGCCACCTGGAATGGATTTCGCCAGCCCGAGAGTGCACGCGACTTCCTTTCGCTCGGCCAGATGGAAATTCTCGCCCGCGAACTCGCCGGGGACGCGCACCACTTCCGCTTTGTGCAATTGCCCTACAACCTCGGGATGACCGAGGCTCTCAGCCGCGCGAATCAGCAGCTCGATACCCGCACGCTCCCGATGATCGAGGCCGCGCATGCGCTGGACATCACGCTCATCGCGAGTGCTTCGCTTCTACAAGGAAAAGTGGCGCGCGACCTGCCGCCGTTCATCGCCAAGGCGCTGGGGCTCGAGAACGACGTGGAGCGCGCGCTGCAATTCGTCCGTTCGACTCCGGGCATCACGACGGCGCTGGTGGGCATGAGCCGCGCGGAGCATGCCCGCGCGAACCTGCGCTTGGCGGACATTCCGCCCGCATCAGAGGAAACCTTCTCCAAATTGTTTGAGCGCGGCGCGAGCTGACGGGCCCTACGGCGCCAGTTGCATCCGCGCGCGAACCCAGTCCGAAATCGTCTTTTCCACGACGCCGAGATGTCCCGCGAAGAAATGATCGCCGCCGGGCACGAAAATGAGTTGCGTCGCCTCGCGGGCATTCGCCGGAAGAACGGTAACCATCGCTTCCCATGTTTCCTTGGGGCCGTACTGGTCGCGGTCACCGCTCACCAGCAGCTTCGGTTTCGTGCACTCGGAAAGATACGAGACGTCCACGTCGGCCACAGGCAAGCCGAGTCCAACCAGAGCCGTCACGCGTTCATCGGCGCATCCCACGCGCAACCCCACCCACGCGCCGAAGCTGAAACCCGCGGCAAGCAGCGGAGTGCCCGGAAAATTCGCCGCGAGGAAGTCCAGGGCCGCGCGCACGTCGTCTCGTTCGCCGAGTCCGCGATCGTAGGTTCCGGCGCTCAACCCCACGCCGCGAAAATTGAATCGCAAGACGGGAAGCCCCAGTGCGTGAAGCGCTTTCGCCGCCCGATACACGACCTTGTTCTGCATCGTGCCGCCGAAGAGCGGATGCGGGTGGCAAACCAGGGCCGCGAACTGCGGCTGTGCCCCGCCCGGCCGGCCGCGTTCGACATCCCAGAACAACGCTTCGAGCGGCCCGGCAGGGCCATCCACCGTCAAACTTCGATGCGTCTGCGTCGTCATCGTCTCTCCGCGGCGAAGGTGAACCGCCCCATCTTATGCGGAGCCAGCGAGCCGGTCAAAATTCGCAGAGGCGCGAGGTTTTCGTATTGCGCCGACACCCCGTTCAATGCTAGCTTGTGCTCGGACAGTCGTCACATGCGGTTTGGAAGTGCCGCGTGCGATTCCTGGAACGCCCTCTTCCGGGAGACTCATGGCAAACGGAATCGAGCGCCGGGCTTCCCGGCGATTTACGATGACCTTACCTTTGATGGTGCGCTCCGCGAACGAGGAAGGGGATGCGGAACGAAGCGGGAAGACTCGCGACGTCAGTTTTCGCGGCCTGTACTTCACCATCGACCGGCAATACGAATCGGGCGCGCCTCTGGAACTCGTCCTAACGCTTCCCAAGGAAATCACCATGGCCGGCGACGTGCACATTCGCTGCTTCGCCCAGGTCGTCCGCGTCGAGCCGCTGAACGGCCACTGTGGCGTGGCGGCCCGAATCGACCGCTACGAATTCCTTCCCGCTCCCGCCTGAAACGCAATTCTCCTGTGCATAATCCCGCGGCGAAAGCTCGCCTAGTGGAAACCGAATGATGACGACCTCGTCCGTAGCGAAACGAATCAGCCCCATGCTGGCGGTCGCCAACATGGAGGAAACCGTCGCGTTCTACCAAAACGTTCTCGGATTCGCGGTGCGCGTGAAGTCCCCGGGTTACACGATCGTTGAACGAGACGGCCAGACGATCCACCTTATGCTGGCGGCCTCGGAAGAGGTCATGAATTGTGTGCGGGGACATGCCGAGATCTATATCGAGGTTTCCGGCATCCATTCCCTGTGGGAGCACGTGAAAATGTTTAGGGATCGCTACCGCATTCGAGATCTGTTCGACACGGATTATGGAATGACGGAATTCCATATTGGGGATCCAAACGAGTGCCTGGTGTTCGTCGGAGAGCCGACGCCGAGATGAAGCCTAAGTCAGGATCTTCAACCTAGTCCGCTCCTTTCCGCTCGCCGCCCAATCCGCCGTTCCACAAATCGCGGTACAATAAACATTCCCATGCACGCGTGGAGGAACGATGTACCACTACGACGCCAAGATTGCCCTCGAAGAATTGAACGAAGAAGCGCTCCTGCCGCATCCCGTGCGCGTGCGCGACATGATGATTCGCACCCAGCTCAGCCCCGACGACGCGCTCGACGTCAACCGCGAGTTTCAAAGCTACCTCTCCCACTTCGGCGAGACGCAGCAGATCGCGCGCGCCATCCTTGAGAAACTCGCCGCGGGCGTGCCCAAGCGCTCCTGACGATCGCGTTCGTCCGGAACCCGAAGATGCCCCGCGAGACGCTCCTCATCGACGCCGACGACACCCTCTGGGAAAACAACGTCCTTTTCGAGAAAACCATCGAATCATTTCTCGGGCTGGTCGAGCCGCTCGGCTATTCGCGCGTGTACGCGCGCCGCATTCTGAACGAGACGGAGCGGCGCAACATTCGCCAGCACGGCTACGGCGTTCGCAGCTTCGGGCGCTCGTTGGAAGAGACGTATCTGAAGCTGGCGGGCAATCTCGCCCGGCGGCCGGTCCTCGACGAAATTCATCGAGGCGTGCAGGAGATCGAGCAGACGCCGCCGCACGTTCTGGACGGCGTTCCCGATACACTGGCCTATTTGGCCGAGCGGCACCGGTTGATCCTCTTCACGAAAGGCGAACCGGCCGAGCAGGCCGCCAAGGTCGAGCGTTCCGGTTTGCAGACGCACTTCGAGGCGATCGAAATCGTGGCGGAGAAAGATGTCTCCACGTATCTGGGTCTGGTGAACAAGCACCACGTGGTGAAATCGCGCGGCTGGATGGTGGGGAATAGCCCGCGCAGCGACATCAATCCCGCGCTGGAAGCCGGGCTCAATGCCGTTTTTATTCCGCATCCCAACACCTGGGAATTGGAGCACGAGGAAGTGCAATGCGGCGCGGGACGGCTGGTGATCGTCGGACAATTTGGCGATCTGCGCGTCCATTTCTGAAAGGTCCTGGCGAGCGATGATCGATTGGCGAAAAGAGTGGTTTGAAATCGAAGACGCGGTGTATCTGAACGCCGCAGGGCAAGCTCCTCTGCCGCGCGTGGCCGTTCGCGCAGCGCAGCAGACCCTCGAATGGAAGAAATTTCCGCACCACATTCCCGAGTCCGAATATTTTGAATTGCCCGGCCGCGTGCGCGGCTTACTCGCGAAACTTATCGGCGTCCAACCGGATGAAATCGCGCTCACCACGGGCGCGAGCGGCGGGATGCAGGTCGTCGCCAACCGGATCGAATTGCGTGCCGGCGACGAGATCCTCATCGCGCGAGGCGAATTCCCGGCGCATTTCGCGACGTGGCTGCCGATGCAATCCGCCGCCGGCGTCATCGCGAAAGTTGTTTCAGCGCGCGGCAGGTTCCTCGTGGCGGACGATTTTCTCGAGCAGATTACGCCGCGCACGCGCCTCATTTCCACGAGCCTCGTGCGCTTCAATGACGCCGTTCGCATCGATGCGCGCCGCGTCGCGGATGCGGTGCATTCGGTCGGCGGCTTTCTGCTGCTCGACGTTTCGCAGTGCGCCGGCGCCATGCCGATGACGGCCGAGGCGCTCGGATGCGATTTTCTGGTGGCCGCAGGCTACAAGTGGTTGCTGTCGCCCTACGGTACGGGTTTTTTTTGGGCGAGTCGCAGCGCGAGCGAGAAGTTACGCGAAGGGCCGGTGTACTGGCAATCGCTTGAGGACGCGGGAAAATTTCATGCTCTTGCATCGAGCGGTCACGGACGCTCAAAAAGCGCGATGCGCTGGGATTCGCCGGAGACGGCTAACTTTTTTAATCTTGCCGCGATGGAAGCTTCGCTGGACTTCATCCATCGCGCAGGCGTCGAGACGGTCTGGCAACACAATCGAGCCCTCATCGAGGAAATGATTCGCCGTTTGCCGCTCGATCGCTGTGTTCTTGGGTGTCCCGCCGAAGCCGATGCGCGCGGCCCGTTTGTCTGCGTGCAATCCCGCAAGGCGGACGGAGGGCCCGCGTTGTGCGAGAAGCTTCAGGAGGCCAAGATCATCATCAGCCTGCGCGATGAGGCGCTGCGCATCTCGCCGCATCTCTACAATTCCGAGCGCGACATCGATCGTCTGCTGACCGTTCTGACTGTCTAACGGCTCATTGAAAACTGCTGGCAAGTGTCATTCCGAGTCCGCCGCGGCGGACGAGGAATCTCTCTTCGTTGCACGACTTGGGGAACAGAGAGTTTCCTCGTCACTCCGTTCCTCGGAATGACCATCTGGTCGTCGACAAGCTCCGAAATAAAGTTGGTTTTGAAACTAGCGTTCCGGCGCGACGGCGCGGAATGGAATGCGCACGATGGCCACCAGGTCGACCGGCATACCTTGGCGTTGTCCGGGGCGGAATTTCCACGCGGCCAGGGCCTGCATCGCGTCGTTGTCGAGTTCCGGATCGACGCCGCGCACGAGTTGAATACTGTCCACCGTACCGTCCTTGCGAATCACGGCGTAGAGAATGACGTCGCCTTCGACTTTTTGATTGCGAAGGTCGGGAGGATAGCGCGGGTCCACTTTGCGCAGCGGTTCGGGGCCCACCAGACCGGCCGACTGCGGACCGCTGCGAGGTCCGTCGCCATCGGGGTTCATTTCCGCGAAGCTGAGAATCCAGCTGCCCGAAGCGCTCGTCAGATTCGGCATGTTGACGTGTAGCGTGTAGATCTGCCCCGGTCCGAGCAAGATTTCAGGCCGCGCGTCCGGGCCGAGCGCCGCGAAATTCGAGGGCGTCGGCG
>Ga0209415_10003642_pt1 | contig 28649 bp, 19 predicted proteins | sample PeaSoiSIISIP2007_FD_187696 | JGI IMG/M metagenome (GOLD analysis project Ga0209415, IMG submission 187696) | Peat soil microbial communities from Weissenstadt, Germany - SII-SIP-2007 (SPAdes) (version 2) | ecosystem: Environmental > Terrestrial > Soil > Wetlands > Peat | place: Germany...
ATCGACACCTCGCTGCGGAAGTCTTCGCCGCGGTCGATCTTGTAGGCGGCGTGCAGCACCATCAGCTTGCTCTGGTAGAGCTCCATCGCCGAGTCGGCGATCATCCACTGGATGCCCTGCTTTTCGGACAACAGCGAGCCGTGCGCGAAACGGTTGAGGGAACGGTCGACCATCATGTCGAGCGCCACCTCGGCCTGGCCGATCCACCGCATGCAGTGCGCCAGGCGTGCCGGACCGAGCCGCGCCTGGCCGAGCAGGTGACCCTCACCGCGCCCGCCGAGCATATTTTCCTTCGGCACACGCAGGTTCTCGATGCGGATCTCGGCGTGGTTGTGGTGGCCGGCCATGGTTATGACGTCGCGGACGACGTTCCATCCCGGCGCCGGCAGGTCGACGAGGAACGCCGAGTTCGCGGCCTGCGGGATCTCAGGATTGTCGTCCGTACGGGCGATGAGGATGGCGAACTTGGCGCCGCTGGCGCCGGAGATGAACCACTTGTGGCCGTTGACGACCCAGTCGTCGCCGTCCAGAACGGCGCGCGTTTGGATGAGCGTCGGATCGGAGCCGGCCACTTCCGGTTCGGTCATCGCGAAGCACGAGCGCACCATCCCCTCGCACAGCGGCCGCAGATATTTTTCCTTCTGCGCGTCGTTGGCCCAGTGCAGCAGCGTGTGCATGTTCCCTTCATCCGGTGCTTGCGCATTGAGCGCGTACGGGCCGAAGCCGGACTTCGCGGCCTCGGCCGACACCGCAGCCATGGCCACGTGACCGAGCCCCATGCCGCCGAGCTCCTTCGGCATGTGCGGCAGCCACAGGCCCCAGTCCTTGGCCGCCACGCGCATCTCGATGATCGATTGAATGAGGAAGCGGCGGTCGTTCTCGCGCGCGGCGATCTTCGCCTCGGCGGGCCGCACGACCTGCGCGATGAAGTCGCGCACTTTCAAGCGCAGCGCGTCGATCTCTGGGGGAAAGCTGAAGTCGATGGCCATATGTCATCCTTTCGTGCCGGAGGGAATCGTCGCTCGCGCGTCAACGCCGGCGCTCTTCTACATGACGCTGCGGCTCGCGGGAATCAAGCGGTGAGAGGGCTTTTGCAGCGGCGGGAAACCCGAACGGAAGGCTACGCCTCGTCGATCAATGATCGCCACCGGCTCGCCAACGGCATAGGCGTTGCTGCGATCCGTGTTGATGATCAAGGGGTACGCCGGGCGCATTCTCGAAGTCGATTTGGCGAGTCGAACCTTCGCGTTCAGGCCGCTCGACGAGGACATCGCGCGCCTCTACATCGGGGGAAAAGGCTACGCGACGCGTTTGCTTTACGACATGACCAGGCCGCGCATCGATCCCCTCGGCCCGGACAATCCGCTGCTTTTCGCCACCGGCCCGCTCAATGGCTCCGTGGCGCCGCAGTCGAACCGCTTCGCCGTGGTCTGTAAGAGCCCGCTGACCGGCGGTATCGGCAACGCCGCCTGCGGCGGCTCGTTCGCCTACGGCATGAAGCGCGGCGGCATCGACATCCTGATCCTCACGCACCAGTCGCCGAAGCCGGTGCGCCTCGACATCGACGGCGACCGCGGCACGGTCGCCTGCATCGATGCCGATGACCTCTGGGGCAAGGGCACCTATGCCACGCAGGCGGCCCTCGACGCCAAGAAGTATCATGCGGTGATCGGCCCGGCCGGCGAGAACCTCGTGCGCTACGCCGGCATCGTCTCCGACGAGCGCATCGCCGGCCGCACCGGCGTCGGCGCGGTCATGGGCTCGAAGCGGCTCAAGGCCATCTCCGTGAACGGCTCGCGCAAGCTCGACATGGACGACCCGGAGAAGTTCAAGGAGTACACCAAGTGGCTGCGCGAGCTGTTCCGCGACCACCCGGTCCTCGGCAGCTCACTGAAGCGCTTCGGCACCGCCGGCATCGTCAACACCACCAACGCCCGCAACATCATCCCGACGCACAACTTCAAGTACGGCCATTTCAAGGACGCCATGAGCCTGTCCGGCGAGTACATGGAGGAGCACGAGCTGGTCGGCGTCAAGTCGAGCTGCATCCACTGCCCCGTGACCTGCGGGCGCGATGTCATGGTCGAAGGCGTGGGGCGCGTCAAGGGTCCCGAGTACGAGACCATCGGGCTGATGGGCAGCAATCTGGAAATCCCCGATCTGAAGAAGGTCGCGGAGTGGAGCTATCTTGCCGATGACCTCGGCATGGACACCATCAGCCTCGGCTCCGTGCTGGCGTTCACGATGGAGCTGCAGGAACGCGGCATGCTCTACGCCGGACTGCACTTCGGCGATGCCGCCGGGGTGAGCGACGTGATCAAGGACATCGCGCACCGCCGTGGCCTGGGCAGCGACCTGGCCGAGGGCGTGAAGCGCATGAGCGAGAAGTACGGCGGCCAGGAATTCGCCATCCACGTGAAGGGACTGGAGCTGTCGGCGTACGATCCGCGCGGCTCATTCGCGCAGGGCGTCGAGTACGCCACCACCAACCGCGGCGGCTGCCACATTCAAGGCGCGAGCATGTATCTGGAGTCGACCGGTCCGCTGACCATCAATCCGCAGAACCTGAAGCTCAAGGCGGAGCTGCCCATCGTTCAGCAGAATCTCGCCTGCGCCATCAATTCCATGGTGCTGTGCATGTTCACCACCTACGGCATCATCCCGAAGGCGGTGCACAACTTGAACCCGAACTCCATCGTGCACCGCTTGCTGACGACGGCATTCGAGAACAGTGGACCGCTGTTCCGGACCGTGATGAGCATCAAAGGCCGGCCGCTGCTGTGGTTCGAGAAGTGGCTGACGTACATCACCGGCGAGACGTTCTCATCGGGGCACCTCCAAGAGATCGGCGCGCGCATTTTCAATCTGGAGCGTATGTACAACCTGCGCGAGGGCTTTACGGGCAAGGATGACACGCTCCCGCCGCGCATCTTGCACGAGTCGACGTTCAAGCACATGAGCTCCGGCCACCCGTTGGATCAACTGTTGCCACGCTACTACCAGAAGCGCGGCTGGGACGCCGACGGGGTGCCGACGCGGCGCACGCTGGAGCGCTTGCGGGTCAAGGTCTAGGGCGATGAGCATCACGGTGGAAGTCACCTACGACATGAGCAAGGCGCTGGGCGTGCGCAGCTTTGCAGTCGACGGCGTGCGGACGGTGCAGGACGTCGTGCGGATGACGCGCGACCGGTTCGGGCCGGAACGCGGCGACGCGTTCGAGACGCTCACCCGCGTGGCGGCGGTATCGGTCAACGGCGTGCTCATCAATCACCGCGATGGGCTGCGCACCGCGCTCGCCGACGGCGACACGGTGACCTTTCTCAAGGCCGCGGCCGGCGGGTGAGCGGCATGAACGCCGGTTGGCTTCGACGAGTCGTTGCGCGATGGACGAGTGCAAAGGTCGAGGGGTGTCGCCGTGATCAGCCGTTCCACGGGTCGAGCGCCGACAAACGGGCCTCTCGAAACGATATGAGGGGAGAACCATGGCCTACTCGCATTACGAGCGTCTGACGGCGCTCGACGCCACGTTTCTGAACGTCGAGGATGCCAACGCCCACATGCACGTCGGCGCCGTGTCGCTGTTCGACGCCGCGCCGCTGGCGCACGCCGACGGCGTCATCGACATCGACCGTATCCGGCGGATGGTCGAAGCCGGCATCCAGCGCGTACCGCGCTACCGGCAGCGTCTGGCGACGATTCCGCTCTTCGGCCACCCCGTGTGGGTCGACGACCACCGCTTCAACCTGCACTATCACGTCCGCCACATCAGTCTGCCCAAGCCGGGCGACGAGCGCTTGCTGAAACGGCTCGCCGGGCACCTCCTGTCGCAGCAACTCGATCGCGGCAAGCCGCTGTGGGAGCTGTGGGTGGTCGAAGGCGTGGAAGGGGACCGCGTTGCGCTGATTACCAAGACGCACCACTGCATGATCGACGGCGTCGGCAGCGTGGAGCTCAGCGGCGCGTTGATGCGCGCCACGCCGGAGCTGGAACACGCCATGCTAGACCTGCCGCACTGGGTGCCGCGGCCGGCGCCCACGCCGATGGCCCTGTTGCTCGATGAGCTCGGTCGGCGCGCGGCGGAACCGCTCGACGCCATCACGGCGGTGCGGCGCGTGCTCGCCGATCCGCGCGGCAGCCTCGAGGCGGCGCGCGACGCGATGCTGGGCATCGGCCAGGCCCTTGGCGCCGGCATGCGGCCGGCGTCGCCGACGCCGTTGAACCCGGACATCGGGCCGCACCGGCGTTTCGACTGGTTGGACATGGATCTCGCGGCCGTCAAAGACGTGAAGGACCGGCTCGGCGGTACGGTGAACGACGTGGTACTGGCGATCGTCTCGGGGGCGTTGGGGCGCTTCCTGCACGGGCGCGGCATTCACGTACAAGACCTGGACTTCCGCGCGATGATTCCAGTGAACGTGCGCACAGAAGGCGAGCGCGAGCGCATGGGCAACCGCATCTCGATGATGGTGGCGCGCCTGCCGCTCGAGGAGCGCGACCCGCGCCGTCGCTTGCAGCGCGTGATCGAGTCCATCCGCGAGCTCAAGCAGTCGAAGCAAGCGCTCGGCGTCCGCACGTTGGAGGAGGTCAGTGATTGGACGGCGACGACGTTGTTCAGCGCGTTCGTGCGTCTCTCCACCAGGTCGCGGCCGTACAATGTGGTCGTCACCAACGTTCCCGGTCCGCAGGTTCCGAGCTACTTCCTGGGCGCGCCACTGCGTGCTGTCTACCCGTTGGTGCCGCTGAACCGCAACCAAGCACTGGGAATTGCGCTGTTCAGCTACAGTGGCGGACTGTACTGGGGTTTGAACGCCGACTGGGACGCCGTGCCCGACTTGCACGACCTCGTCGAGGCCATCCAGAAGGAGTTTGATCTCCTGCGCGACGCGGCGGCGCACGGCCCGCTGCCGGCGGCGAGCACCACGCGTCGACAGCCGGCGCGCGGCAAGCACCGGCGCTCCGCCGCGTGATGCGCTTTCCTCCGGCCTGCCTTCTCACCTACAATCCGCGGCGTCATGGCCGATGCAGCTCATGCGCTGAGAAACTTGGCGCCCAACCTCTGGGTCGCCGACCGGCCACTCAAGCTGGCGGTCGGGGACATCGGTGCGCGGATGGCGGTGATTCGTCTCGCCGACGGCAGCGTGTTCGTGCATTCGCCGGTTCGTCTGGATGAGGACACGCGCCGCGCCCTCGACGGCTGCGGGTCGGTGCGCTGCATCGTCGCGCCCAGCAAGGTGCACCACTTCTTCGTCGGCGACTACATCGACGCGTATCCCGCGGCGCGGGTGTACGGCGCTCCCGGCTTGGCTGCCAAGCGCCGGGATCTCCGCTTCGATGCAACGCTGTCCGATGAGGCTGCGCCCGAGTGGTTGGGTGAAGTCGAGTCACACCTCTTCCGCGGCGCGCCCTACCTCAACGAGGTCGTCTTCTTCCATCCTGCGACGCGCACGCTGCTGCTCACCGATTTGGCCTTCAACGTCGCCGCGCACCAGACCGCCGGTGCGCGCCTGTTCTACTGGCTGGTTGGCGCCGCCGGACGCTTCGGACCGCATCGTCTCGTGCGCCTCACCATCCGTGACCGACGCGCCGCGCGCCAGTCGGTCGAGCGCATTCTGCGTTGGAGCTTCGATCGCGTCATCGTCAGCCACGGTGATGTCCTCGAAACGGGCGGCTACGAACGCTTCGCAACGGCCTTCGGTTTTCTCGGAAAAGAGTCGTGAGACGGAGAATGGTCTCAAAGGAGCAGCGATGGGTCAATTGCAGAACAAGGTCGTCGTTATCACCGGTGCCGCATCCGGCATCGGCCAGGCGTGTGTCACTCGTTGCCTGGCCGATGGAGCGCACGTCATCGGCACCGATATCGCCGCGGCACCGCCGGGCACGAAGGCGGAGCTCGCTCACGTCGATGTCTGTGATGAAGCCGCAGTCGACGCGCTGATGCAGCGTGTGGCCGCCGCCTACGGACGCATCGATGGCGTGGTCAACGCCGCCGGCATTGCCGGCGGCGGACCGGCGCATGTGCTCGACGCGGCGGCGTGGGACCGCGTGCTCGACGTCAACTTGAAGGGGACGTTCTTGGTCTGCAAGCACGCCATCGCCCGCATGCTCGCGCAGGCGGCGGTCGACGGGGAACGCGGCTCGGTCGTAACCATCGCCAGCGTCGAAGGCTTGGAAGGCACCGCCGGCGGCAGCGCCTACAACGCGTCCAAGGGCGGTGTCGTGTTGCTGACCAAAAACCTGGCCATCGACTATGGCCGCCAAGGCATTCGCGCCAACGCCATCTGCCCCGGCTTCATCGAGACGCCGATGCTCGACGGCGTGCTGCGCATGCCCGGCATGGAGCCGGTGGTGGCGTCGATCCGCCACGAGCACAAGCTGCGGCGCCTCGGCCGTCCGGCGGAGATCGCGGCGGTCGCCAGCTTCCTGCTGTCGTCCGACGCCTCGTTCGTCTCCGGCCAAGCCATCGCCGTCGACGGCGGCTACACCGCCGGCCGCGATCACGGCGTGACGGAATTGATGGGCTTGTAGCGCAAAGAGAAAACGCGGAACGTCGTCACCAATGGAAGCTCGGCACGCTTCACGCGCCGCCGAAGGGGCGGCTCCAACCTGCGGCGATCGGCTCGCCGCTGTCGCGTTCCTGCACCGCCTGCTTGAAGCCGACCTCTTCGGCGCGGCGCTTGAACCACAGACCTTCCGGCGAATGACGCGTGATGCCGTCGAAGAGCGTCGCGATCATCTGCGTGGAGTGCAAGCCCATGTTCTCGAACGCCTGATTGATCATCAGCTTCTGCATCATCAGCTGATTGCGCGGCACCCCGGCCATGCGGTCGGCAATCTCCTGCACTCTGCCGTCCAGCTGCGCGCGCGGCACCGACTCCAGGCACAAGCCGAGCCGGGCGGCCTCCGGTCCGTAGATGAGATCACCGGTCAACAGCATCCGCTTGGCCTTCTCGGCGCCCAGGCGATACAGCCACATCGCGGTCGTCGGGCAGCCCCACACGCGCGCCGGCGGATAGCCGATGCGCGCCTCGTCGGCCATGACGATGATGTCGCAACACAAGGCGATGTCGCTACCCCCGGCAACGGCAGGACCGTTGACCTTGGCAATGGTCGGCTTGTATGAGCGCCACAAGCTCATGAAGTCCTGCGTATTTTGGTACATGCCGTAGAAGTCCGCCATCGGATCCCACGGCAGCAGCGGCCGACCGGGTGCATCGACAGGAGGGGCTCCGGAGCCGTGCTGGGACCCGGGACGCACGCCGGGCTGTTCGGCGAACTCGATCAGATCGTACCCGGCGCAGAACCCGGCCCCGGCGCCGGTCACGATGATCACGTGAACGTCGTTGTCGGCGTTGGCGCGCTTGACCGCGTCGGCAATCTCGCGCGGCATGCGCCCGTCGATCGCATTCATGCGCTGCGGGCGGTTCAAGGTGATCACCGCGATACGACCATCAACCTCGTAGCGGACGGATTGGTATTCCACGCTGAGCCCTCCCTTGCCGTGTGCACTCGCCGGCACCGACGTTGTGACACGGACAGGACACGCCGACAAGACGGAGAAGCCCCACGTCAGCTCGGCCAGTGCGCCACGGGTCTGCCGGGTGCCGAGCTGCCGCCGCAGAAGACGGTCACGTATTCATGCGGCAGCAGCACCTGGATCACGCGGCCCATCGTATGTCGGTTCGGTCGATGGGTTCGCGATCTTCCTGCGGCACGATCGACTCCAAGGTGCGCACACCCCAGGCGGTCTGCCCTACCGCTCGGGGGTGTTGGGTTGACTGGTCTTCGCAGCGAGCTTGGCCTTCAAGGCATCAAGGGCTTGGCCGCCACGCTTCCCCCGCTCCAGCGTGGCAAATTTCGCCTCCAAGTCCACGTCTGCGCTGGCACCGCTGAGCTCGGCTGCCGCCTCCGTCTCGGCCTCGATGGTGCGAATCTTGTCGCCGAGCTTCTCCATCATGACCATGGGCGACGTCGACGCGTTGGCAGACAACGACTCGTTGACCCTCTTGGTGGTCTCTGCAGTCTTGTACTGTGCGACCATCAGCGTATACTTGCGCTTGGCTTCATCAATTCGTTCTTTGGTCGACTGCAGGTTGGCCTTGAGCTTTGCGGTTGCAGCTTGCTGCGCCTTCCAGGTTTTTTCGAGACCCTGGACTCGGGTGTCATGCTCTTCTTTTTTCACCAGCGCCTGCTTGGCCAACTCTTCGTCCCCATTTTCGAGCGCGAGCACGGCGCGTTTCTCCCACTCGGCGGCCTCCGCCAAGCGGTCTTCGATCTCCATCTTCAGGCGCTTCTCGTCGGCAATCGCGCGGGCAACCGCCTTCTGAAGACTGGTCATCTGGTCGTTTAGCTCATTCACAAAGACGGCCAGTTGTTCCTCCGGCTTCTCCATATGATCAAGGATCGCCTCGGCCTTTCCCTTGACCACGTAGCGAATGCGACTCAGGACACCCATGATCAGCCTCCTCCTTTACTCTTAGGGGCGGGTGTGGAGCAAAGCCCACGCCATGCGTCGTGCCACGCGAGCACCGAGATACTGACGGGAACGGAAGCGGTTCCGGTAGCAAATGGGCTGGTTTTGGACGATGGCAGGTACGAAAGTGACGCTTTGATCACCGATCCATGCGCCGGGTCACGGCACCAGCTTGACGTGTTGACGCTTGGAAAAAAATCAGGCCCAGGAGCACATGGCCCACGGCCGCCGGCCACGGCCACAAGCCGGCAAGCGGAGGGGCTGCCAGCGCCGCCCCGGCAACGATTTGTGCCTGCCCGTACGGTCTCAGCAGCCCGTACGCATTCTCCGGTGCGCGGAGGAGACTATACCCGAGAGCGATCATGGCCACTCCCAGTGCGAAATACGCGAAGTGGGGATAGCTGAGAATCAGGCCGAAGAAACCCAAGGGAATCGGGTAGACCTGAAAACCCGGTGCTCCGGACAGGGTCAAAGCAACATCGGCCACGACATCTACGCCCAGGAGCGCGACCGCCAGCAGCACGGCACGGTCGGCGCCATGAAACTCATACGCTTCCCGGAGGAATCGGTTGAGCACCCACAGCACGTACGCATGCACGCCGCTCACTGCCGCATAGATCAGCGCCGCCTGCCTGACGACCGCTGGCGCGGCGGGTGCCGCGCCGTACGGTTCCAACAATGGCCCCCATCGGGTACGTGACAAGACGCCCAAGGCCAATCCGAACGACAGCAACGAGGACAACGCCATCTCCGAGTTGCTGCTGCGCGTGGAACCCGAGACGGGCCGCACCCTACTGGCCATGCGCCTCGTCCTCCTCCATTGCAACCGCGGCCCGCAAGTCGTGCTCGATCCCACGCAGTTCGGCGAGGATTGCGGCACCGGTGCGGGTGTCTTGCAGGGCATCCTCCATCCGATGCAAGACGGCTTGCAGCTTCAGCAAATCCAGGTACATGCTGGCATGCGCATCCTGAATCGCGCGGTAGTGCTGCACGTCGCGGCTGAGCTTGGTCTTGAGCGGGATCAGTGCTTCGCACTCACCGGGGCTGTTCGTGCGCTGCAACTCGGCGTCGACCGTGAGCCGCCGCCCTTCGAGCTCGTTCAGGCTGGTGCCCGACAGATAAAGCTCGTGCCGCTCGATCACCGGCGCGGTCTCGATCGCGGTGAGGATCGCCTTCTCGATGACATCGAGCCGCAGCGGTGAGTTTGACCGTTGCAGTCGTTGCCCGATGCCCACGTAACTTCGCACGATCTGGGCCAGGATCATGCGGAGATTGCCGTCGCCAACGCGCCGCAGCCGATCCGCCATGGTCGCCAGCGATGGGGCGGTTTGGATCGCGTCGCCGCGGCGACGCAGGGACGGCACCGGGATCGTCGGTTGGGCCCGCCGCCAGTAGAGTCCGATGACTGCCAGCTCGGCCCCAACGATCAACAGCGCCCGTGTCAGCGCGGATATCTTGTCGGCCATCCAAAACAGCGGCAGCACCAGCGCGATGCCGACCAAGGCATACGCACCGGGCACCTTCATCGCCGTCGCCAGGTGATCAGTGATCTGCAGCTCGCAAGGAAGGAAGCTCAATTGATGCATGAGCCCGGCGGCGGTGCGGGCGCTGACACCTTGGAACAATACGGCGGGTCGCCGGGCGAGCGCGGCGCTGAGGCGCCGCGGCGGCACGTGCGGAAACTGCGCGGCCAGAAAGCTGCGCAACGGATCGATGGCGTCGCAGCGCGTCAGGGTCACGCACTTCGGGCCGCGCTCGACCACCAGCGCGCGAAATGTCCCGCACTGCTGGCAAAACGGCAGCCCGGACAGCAGCGGTGCTTGACAGGCGACGCAGGAGACCGGGGTCGCGTTGCTTTCGTAGGTCACGTACGCCAGCTCGCCGCGCTCGATGTCGCGCAGCAACTCGTAACCGCTCTGGTAGCGCTGTGCCGGATCGGTGCGCAGACACTTGAAGACCACCGCGGCCAGCCAGCGCGGCACGTCGTCGCGGAAGCTCGAAAAGGGCTCGATTTCGCCACGCAGCTGTTGCGTCATGACGGCGCCGAGCGACGTGGCCGGAAATGGCGGACGTCCGGCGAGCAGCTCATAGCACGTCGCACCGAGCGCATAGATGTCCGAACGCGGATCGGCCCGCGAGGATCGGAACATTTCGGGCGCCAGATACTGCGGCGTGCCGAACACGCTGCCGGTACGCGTCAGGTCGGACATGGTGTTCATCTTCGAGATCCCGAAGTCGACGATCTTTACGTCGCGGTCATCATTGATCAGAATGTTGTGCGGCTTCAGATCGCGGTGGACGACCTTCAAGCGATGGCACGCCTCCAACGCCGACGCCAGCGTCTTCGCCACGCGTAGAAAGTCGGCGATGGGCAGTCGCCCGTAGCGCTCGACGTAGGTCTTGCCATCAAGCCCCTCGAAACACTCCATGCAGATGACCGACCAGTCGCCGTCCCGGAACAACGCGTACACCTTGATGATGTTCGGATGATTGAGCGCCCGCAGGATCTGCGCCTCGCGCGAGAAACGTTCGGCGGCCACCGGGTCCTGCGCCAGCAATGGATCGAGAATCTTGAGCGCCACATGGGTGCCCGTCTCGGTATCGAGCGCCTTGTAGACGACCGAGCTCCGACCGCGGCCGAGCGTGCTCTCGATCACGTAGCGGCCGGCGATCCGACGCAGGCGCGGCAGTGTGTCGTAGCCGATCATCCGAGGCGTGCGAGCTCCGCTTGGACTTCTCGCGACACCGTGAGGTCTTCCTTGAGCTGGCGAATGTGGCTGATGAGGAGGTCCTGGCCGGCGCGATCGATCGGTGCATGAAAGACGAGCAAGCGACCGAGCAGACGGTTGAAAAGTGCCTGCAAGGCCACCAACTTATTGAGGAGTGCGCCGTACTTCTCCTCGACGGCCAGGTAGCTGGCGACCTCTTCGCGCAAGCGCTGGCAGCGTTCGGTGAGTGCGGCGCGCTGCGTGGGATCTTCATCCGCCCGCACCTGGCTCTCCAGGAATGCGTAACGCTGCAGCCGCTCCGCAAAGGCGGGCGCCTGCAGAGCGGTTTCGATCTCGGACACCACCGCAGCCAAACGTGCACCGTTCTCCACCAGCGTCTCGAGTGCCTGCGCCGTCGCAGCATCGACGTTGCGGGCGAAACGTACGAGCTTCAAGTACTTCTCCGCCAATTGCGCCACGAGGACCTTGCAGGACTCGCTCCGTTCCGGCGTGAGCAGGGGAACCAGCCGCCTTAACCATGCATAGTCACGCGTCAGGTTGCGGTGGACCACATCGCGCACAGAAAAGAGCGGCTCAACCTCGATGCGCTGGAAGCGCTCCACTCCTATCCACACAAGCGCCAGCCAGAAGCCCAGGACGGGGACGTGGAGGAGACTCAGTCCTTGAAACGAGGTCACCATGGCCCGTCCATAGTAGGCGTAGCGGGCACCGACGAACGCCCCCAACCAACTGAGGACGAAGCAGACGATCGCCAGGGCCGTCGCTTTGCGGAATTCGCTGAACGGCGAGTGCGGCTCGACGGTGAGCGCCAGGCGGTGCTCGTTGGCGCTTCGCTTGATCAGCTCGGCGCCGAAATGATCGAGCCCGGCAAACAAGAGCGTCCGCCGCTGCCGTCGCAATGGCTGCGACAGGGCGAACACGGACTGCAAGAACCCTTCGATCTTGGCATCGTCTTCATCCCGGTTGCACAGCACGTTGTAGTCGCCGCTCTTGATGGCTTCCTGCGAGTTGGAGCCGCAGTACAAACATACCGGCAACTCGCTGAGAGTTTGCTGGCCGCATTGCAGGCACTCCTTCTTCTTGACCTGCGGAATCTCCCGCGCCAGGACGCGACGCTGCTGCACGTCGGCGAGCGCCTCGTCGGCACTCTGGTAGCGTTCGTAGGCGCGCTTGGCGAGCATCCGCTCGATGACATACTGCAGCCAGGGCGGTAGCCCGTTGCGTGCCTCGGCCAGTGACGGCACCGGCGTGTTGAGGTGCTGGTTGTAGAGCACTGCCAGCGAGTCGCCACGGAACGGCGGCGCACCGGTGAGCATTTCGAAGCCGATGATGCCCAATGCGTAAATGTCAGTGCGGGGATCGAAGGTGTTGGTCGCAAACAGCTCCGGCGCCATATATTCCGGCGATCCGATCGACGTACCCGTATGCGTGAGGTCGGACAGCGTCGTCATCTTGGCGATGCCGAAATCGACGAGCCGAATCGTGGCACCGGCCTCGACAATGATATTCTGTGGCTTGAGATCGCGGTGGATAATGCCCTTGCCGTGGCAGACGCACAGGATATCGAGCACCTGCCGCAGAATCGCCACGACGGTATCGATCGGCAGCGGATGATTGGCGGCGATGAAGTCTTTGAGGTTTTTGCCCTCCAGATACTCCATCACCAGGCAGGTCTGCTCGCCATCGCGCACCAGCTCATAGACGGAGACGATCTGGGGATGACCGATGAGACGCGTAATCTGCACCTCGCGCTTGAACCGCTCGATGCTGACGTCGTCGGCCTGCAAGTGGGGGCTGAGGATCTTGAGCGCCACGAGGGAGCCGGTGGCCGAATCGAGCGCCTTGTAAACCTTGGCCGAAACGCCCTCGCCAATGATGTCCAGAATGCGGTACTGCTCCAAGCCCATTTGAATATACGGATGTCATGAACTCTAGACGGAGGCAAGGAAGACTGCCGATGGATCACCTCGACAGCTCATGATAGCGTCGTTCTCGGTGATGACCCGATTCGAGTCGCGGCTGCTGGGTGCCGTGTTCCTTGCCGGGATTCTGGTTACGAGCGGCCGCTGGCCGAACGCCGCGCGTGACGTACGGGTCCAGCAGCTCATTGTCGATCTCAAGTCCTCAGCCGGTGACGTGCGTGTCGACGCCTATCGGGAGCTCAGGGGTCTTGGCCCCGCGGCGCGTGCCGCCGTGCCGGCGCTGATCGAGCAGCTCGAGGATCCATGGAATACCGACGTCATAAATGCCCTGCTGGCCATTGGGCCCGGCTCGGCCCTCGAACCACTCACCCAGGCGTTGGATACCAAAGGGTCTGCGGCCCGCGGCGCAGCGATGGTCATCGCCGCCTTCGGACCGGCCGCGCGGAGCGCGCGGCCAGCCTTGCTCAAGGCGCGTGAGGATCCCGAGCTTCGATCTTTTGCCGTATCGGCGCTGCGGGAAATCGATTGACTCCGCGGCACGCGCGGTTCCGTGCGTCAGGCCAGGTCGGGCGGGGCGAGGCTGATAATCGAAAATGAGGGCGCGCCCGACGCGATCCCGACTTGCTCAGGTCAAAAGTCGACCCGATTCAAGCCGTTCCGTCCGAAATTTGAAAAAGGGCGTCGAGAACGTCCTGAACTTTGTAGAAATATTGGTGCAGCGCTCCGATCCGGTCTGGTCCGCGTCAAAATTTGAAAAAGACGAACTGGAACAGTCTGATCCGTGGCCAAATTGATCGTGAGTAAGCACATTCAAAGCGATTCGGCGGCAAATTTTGAAAATGACGTACGGATCAGCCTGATCTTTGTGCAGGAAGTTGATTCGACGGTGCGATTCAGTCTGTTCTGAGCCAACATTTGAAAACGGCCGGCCGGATCAGCCTGATTTTTTCCCGAATGGATCGTGGGCGGCCCGATTCACAGTGGTTCCGATCACGAATTGGAAAAATCCGCTGGAATCGGCGGGGGACCGTGGTTAAAAAGCGGCGTCCGGGTCCCGCTGACGTGCGCATCGGCCATGGTCTACGCATAGTCCTCAATCCTGGCGGCCCCACGGTTAATGCGTTGACCCGCCGGGCGTCGCGGGTCAACACAGCTCGATCTGACACGATGGAATGTGATATAGGTCAGTGAAGACGTGGGAGATTTGGGTGTATGAGGTGCGCATGCAGACAAAGGTGTTGACCCGCCGGCAGCGGCGTGGGTTGCGGATTCCATTGATACGCCTAGTTCAAAGTTCGGCAGCAGAGCCGGGAAACACAGGACGGGAGATCGTTATGACGAACGCGACGGTGCCTAGGCAGCTACGGTGAGCGGAGGAAGCATGCGCAGCTCGGCGTCCCGGATGCCCTGACTATGTCCGTAGATGCTCTCGCCTTTGTTGCTGTTGGCCTTCTCAGCACTCTCGCTTTTCTCGCGTACCATGACCCGGAATTCTCCCGGAACATTCGGCGCTTCCTGAGCGGGTCAGTTGGGCGCGGCGTGTGGATGCTCCATGTAGAATTCAGTACCAAGCTGCTTTCGGTGGGGATTGGCGGGTTGCTGTTGCTACTGCTGTTGGAGCTCTCGGGATGCGGGATAGTTTTCGGGGGACCTTTCGAGGGAATCATCGTAGTCTGGCTTTTTTGCGGATTTCCCTTGTTTATGCTTGGCGCGGCGGTTTCGTCTCTTGTTTTTCTGTTCGTCCGCCCGAGAGCACAGTTCGCCGTGGAGTTCCTCCTTGCCTCCGCTGCACTAGCGGGACTATTCCTCGCGCATCCACATGTGTGAGTGTCGGCCGCATGGCGATGGGGGCGTACTGAAACAGCCCTCGTCTAACGCAATTAGAGCGGCGGGGCCGCCAACGCTACCAACACGCGCATCGGTCAGGCCGAACAAGCCGCTCAATCGGACCGCGGGCGCGAGCGGTGCCGTTCAAACCGAGCCGTTCCCGCGCGCCCGCGACCGCTCAGCGGCACGGCGTTAGCCCCGTGGCATGAAGAGGCAGAGAGACATTGGTTGGCCCGTGTTGTCGCTTCTCGTGGGAGCGCTTGTCGCGTGTTTTGTCGACGTGCCAGTCATCCTGATAGGGGTCGTTTGCGTGGTTGTTGCCGATACATTCTGTGCGGTGGTGGTCCGAAGACGGCGGGCTTCGATCAAGACGGCGACCATGTGTCTTCTTGTGGGTGCGGTCTTGGCCGCTGCGCTTCTTGTCGCGCTAGCTTCGCTGATGGGCGCCGCCGGCATGGCGTCCACCCTCCGGCCGGCTTGGTACGGCATCAGCATCTACTTCATCATTGCAGCTTGGTTGGCTCATCGGCTGCCGACGTTCTTGTCGCCGAGCGATCTTACGTCCGAACCACCACCACGGGTTCATTCCGGTTAGTGGTCTCACGCTCGCGACGCAGCTCTGAAGCCGTCAGGCCAAGTCGGGCGGCGTGACGCGTTCGATCCACTCGCGGTACGTGCCCGTGTAGCCCACCGCCCGTTGCCGGGCGCGGACGCGCGCCAGCGCCTCTTCGACTTTGGCCGCGCTGAGCGGCGGCCGCCGTTCCACGATCGCCGCGACTCGGGCGGCGGCCTCGTCGGACACCTCGATCGGTGCGAGCAGCAGGTCCTCCTCGCCGCTGTGCTCGCCGCTATCGAGGCCGAGGAAATGCTCGATCACCAGGGCGCTGACCTCGATGCTGTGCCGGCGTGACACCATGATGTTGCCCTTGCCGGTAACCACATTGCCGATGCCGAAGACCGTGTCGTATCCTTCGAGGCGGCCGAGGTCGTGGTCGGCGTAGCGGTAGAGCACGCCATCCTGCTTGATCCCCGGCATGGGCTCGGGGACGCTGCCGATCGAGCTCACGACCAGCGGGGCGCGCACCTCATCGATCGCACCGTCCACGGGCACTGCCCTGCCACCTTCGACGCGCGTCTGCTGGAAGCGCAGGCCGACGAGGCGATCCTGTGCAACGACAAGGCCGACCGGGACGCGCTGCGATTGGACCTGAAAGCAATACTTCTGCATCGCCTTTTCCAGAATCCTGCGTCGCAACGCCTCCAGCTTTTGTCGCCGCACCGGGTCAGCGTCTTCCGCAATCTCGGAGAGCGGCATATCTTCGATCCGCCGGCGATAGAACAACGTGGCGCCCCGCAGGCCCAGCCCTTCCCAGGTCAGACCGTGTGCTGCCAGCACCTCGCGTATGCCATCATGCTCGATGTGCAGCGCATCCTCTTCGATGCCGCGGTGCGCCAGCGCCCGCCGCACGGTCTCGATCTGCAGCACCTTCATCACGTCGATCGAGGCCAGGCCGCCGCCGACGACGATGGCGCCATCCTCGATCTCGAATTGCGGGCCCTTGTAGCCACGCTCGGTGTAGTGGTTGAACCAATAGATCAAGGGGTTCTGGTAGATCAGACCGCGCCCGACGTAACCGTCGACGCCGTCGATGGGCAGCGGCCGGTCGCGCCACGCGCCGTGCGCCAACACCACGGCGCTGAAGCCCCAGTCGTTCACCAACTCGCGGAAGTCGACGTCACGCCCGATCTTGGTGAGCGGCACGAAGTACACGTCCGGCCGACTGAGCCGCTCGTTGATCAGCTCGTACTCCTTGCGCCGCAGCTTCACGTGCCAGCGGGGCAGACCATCTTCGATCTTGCCGTACGGTCGAGCGTTTTGCTCGAAGACCACCACCAGCACGCCGCGTTCGGCGAACATGCGCGCCGCTTCCGCGCCGGCGGTGGCTCCCCCTACGATCGCGACGACTTGCTGTGCAGCCCCGTTCGCCATGGCACTCCCCCTTCAAGGGAACGACAACTAGGCTGCTTTTCGTCCGCTGGTCAACAACCGCGCGATCAGCCGATCCGGCTTCCCGCCGCCGGACGATACTCGCGCCGCACGGGGGCGCGACGCGCCGCCGGCGCGCCCGGCCCCGACTCGGCAAGCGCCGGCTGCTGGGCGTGCAGAAACCAGCTCTCCACGACGACGCGCTGCGCGAACCACGCGGCGCCGAACAGTCGCCCCGCAATCGCACCGGCGACCCACTGCGGCACGACGTCCGTCACACCCATGCCGGCGCGGCGCGGTCCGAAACGAGCCACCACGCGTTGCGCGTACACCGCCAGGTGCTCGCGATCGTACTGGCCATCGGCTTCGAGGATCGTCTGGGCCGCCAGCAAGCCCGACTCGATTGCGGGCCGGATGCCTTCGCCGCTTCTCGGATAGGCGAGTCCCGCCGCGTCGCCGATGAGCAGCGCCGCCTCACCCATCAACGGCCGCTGCGTCTCGCCGTAGAGGAGGTACGGATGACCGTGAAACTTCGCCGGCAGGCCGGCGGGGATCCTGCCGCGTTGTTCGAGGAAGGCAACGAACTGGGCCACGTGTTCGCCGAGTTGGTGGGTGTCTTGTCGACCGAGGCCGATGTTGATGTAGGCTCCCTTGCGGAAGACCCAGCCGTATCCCTTGAGGTCGCGCGTGAAGAAGATCTCCGGCACGTCGGGTTCCACCCGGCACGCCTGCTGTTGCTTCGGCGTGAGCTCGAATTCCGCTTCCTGCGCCGCAACGATCGGCTCGCCGGCGCCGAGCCGCGCGCCGAGCACCTGTGCCACCGGGCAGAAATGTCCGCCGGCGCCGACGAGCACCTTGGCACTGAGCGCGTCATTCAGCAGCCACTCGTCCTGCAGCCGGCGCAAGGTGTGCACCGGCTGCCCCAAGCGCAGGTCCGCTCCCGAACGTCGCAACAGGTAGTTGTCGAACTCGCAACGCCGGATGCCGTAGCTCACGGGCCGCTCGTAACGGATCCGCGCCTCGCGATCGCCCAGCCGTGCGATGCGGAACCCGCGGATGGGCTGAATCGTCAACCCCCGGGCGGCGTACGCGCCGGGATCAAGGCTCAGCTCGGTGAGGATCTGGGGCGTGATCCAGCCGGCGCAGATCTTGTCACGCGGAAACGTCCGCCGGTCCCACACTACGACGTCGAGCCCGGCGCGGCGCAGCTTCCACGCGCAGGAGGAGCCGGCGGGACCGCCGCCAACGATCAGGACATCACAGGCACGCACCGTTCCTCCACTCGGCCTCACGCGTAGAGGTGCGCTCTCGTCCACGGGATGGCGTTGTGCCGCGAGCGAGCGAAGCTCAGCTGAAAGAGCTGCAATGAGCCCGTGCTGAACGCCGCGACGGAACCGGCCAGATAGAGGCGCCACGCACGCACGAAGCGCTCGTCGAACATCGCCGCGACGCGATCGGCGGCGTGCTCGAAACGCCCCAGCCAGTGCCGCAGCGTCGTCGCATAGTGGAGCCGTAGATTCTCGACGTCGAGCACCGAAAAGCCGTACGGTTCAAGAATTGTCATCATCTCGCGCAGCGTCGGCGGATAGGCGCCGGGGAAAATGCGCTTTTCCGTCCACGTATTGAACGGCAGGGGCCGGTTGCGGCCGATCGTGTGAATGAAGCCGCGCCCATGCGCCGGCAGGCAGCGGTCGATGATGCGGCCCAGCTCGCGGTAGTGGTCGGCGCCCACGTGCTCGAGCATGCCGACGGAGACGAACGCGTCGTATTGCCCGGACACGTTGCGGTAGTCGTCCTCGATGAACTCGACCCGATCGCTCAGCCCTTCCGCGCCGGCCTGCCCTCGCGCATAGGCGATCTGCTCGTGTGAAATGTTGAAGGCGCGGACCGAGACGCCGTGGTTTCGCGCCATGTACAATGCCAGCGCACCCCAGCCGCAGCCGGCCTCGACGACACGTGCTCCGGGTTGCAGCCCCACCTTGCGGCACACCAACTCCATCTTCGCCACCTGCGCCGCTTCGAGCGACGCCGTCGGCGTGGGGAAATAGGCGCACGTATAGAGCAGGCGCTCGTCGAGCCAGATCCGGTAGAAGTCGTTGCCCAGATCGTAGTGGTGGTGGATATTGGCGCGCGACCCGCGGAGTGTGTTGGCACGCGGTCGACGCGATCGGCACAGGAACCGCTCCGCCCATGGGCTCATCGGAGTGCCAAAAGCCGTCTCCAGCAGGCCGACGAGATCACCATCGACCTGGAGTCGGCCATCCGTGTAGGCCTCGCCGAATTCCAGCTCCGGATGATACACCAATCGCAACAGCGTGCGGCGGTCTTCGATGCGCACCGTCGCGACCGGCTCGGCATCCACCGGGTCGATGCGCTCACCGTTCCAGAGGACGACCCGTATCGCCGGGTCGCCCATCAATCGCAGGAGCGCACGCATCAGCCAACCGGCCGGCGACGACGCTCGTGTCGCCGGGGTGCTCGCCGCCGTACGGGTGGCGGCGACCGCCGATGCCGTTTCGGCACCGATCAACGGGACGCGGGGTTCGGACGACATGCTTCAACCTCCTTGGGTCCTGACGGACCCCTCGAACACCAACGCTGCGGCCGTCAGGGTGCCATAAAAGTAAAAGGCCGACCAGCCCACTGTGCGATTTGTAGACTACGCGACCGCGATTTATCGCATCCACTCGGCGACCGCCGCAAAGGCGCGCCGCGCCGCGGGCGCCTGCTCTGCTTCGATCACGTCCTCCAATTTGCGCAACTGCCGCAGCAACTGCTCAACCCGCTCGTTCTCATCCACCATCAGCAGGACGACGCTGCACGTCGCATCGCCGATGGGCAGGCAGAGAATGGCATCCACGTTGAAAGCGCGCCGTGCGAACAGGCCGCACACGTGCGACATGACCCCGGGATGATTGCGGACCAGCAGTCGCAGCACGGCGCCAGATCGCGACCCCGTCGTGGCGGTGGTGTCGGTCTCATGCGGAAAGGTCTGCATGCATTCCTCCATTCGCGTTCGTGTCGTCGATCATGTCCCGGTTGGCGGCGCCCGGCGGCACCATCGGATAGACGTTGGCCTCCGCGGCGATGGGCACATTGATCAGGCATGGGCCGGGCCGGCGCAGGCTCTCGGTGAGCGCCGTCATCGGGTCATCGGTTTCGTTCAAGTCATAGGCCGCGACCCCAAACCCGCGTGCGATGGCGGCGAAGTCGGGCGCGGCATGGAAATGCGAGGCGTGATAGCGCGCACCGTAGAAGAGCTGCTGCTGCTGTCGGACCAAGCCGAGGGTGCCGTTGTTGAGCACGACCAGCGTGACGTTTACGCCCTCCTCGGCGGCGGTCGCCAGTTCCTGCAGGTTCATCAGCAGGCTGCCGTCGCCGGTGACGCACACGACGCGTCTCGCCGGCTCGGCGAGCGCGGCGCCGATGGCAGCGGGCAATCCAAACCCCATCGTGCCGAGGCCGCCGGAGGTCAGCCACTGCCGCGGTCTCGAGAAGGGAAAGGCCTGCGCTACCCACATCTGATGTTGCCCGACATCGCTGGCGATGACGACGTCGTCACCGGCAATGGCGGCCAGGTGGCGGATGATCCCGTAGGGCTGCCTGGGATCGTCGGCCCCCGGCATGGCCAAGGGGTAGGCCGCACGTTGCTGCCGCACCCGCGTGTTCCAGGCGCGGCGGCGGCGCGGCGCGACCTGCGGTAACATCGCCCGCAACCACTCGCCGACGTCAGCTTCGATGCCCAGGAACGGTTGCTTGATCTTGCCCAGCTCGCTGGCGTCGATGTCGACGTGCAGGATCTTGGCGCGCGGGCAGAACGCCGCGGCTTTGCCGACGGCCCGGTCATCGAAGCGCACGCCGAGCGCGACGAGCAGGTCGCACTCGTCCAGCAGCAGATTCGTGTAACGCGCGGCGTGCATGCCGACCATGCCGAGGAAGAGAGGGTGCGCGGCGGGCATCGCCCCCAGGCCGAGCAGCGTGGCGGCGACCGGGACGGAGGCCGTCTCGGCGAGCCGGCGCATCACGCCGGACGCCGCCGCCGCAATGATCCCACTGCCGACAAGGAGCAGCGGCCGTTGCGCGCCGTTGAGAAGCGCTGCGGCGCGCGTGACGTCGCTCGCATCCAGCGGCGGTCGCGAGTCGGCGACGCCCGGCGCCGGCAGCGCATCGACGTCGACCGTTTGGCTCTGCACATCTTTCGGCACGTCAATGACTACCGGCCCCGGCCGGCCCGACATGGCGACGCGGAAGGCGTCGGGGATCACCTCGAGCAGCTCGGCCGCGGAGCGCACCAGATAGTTGTGCTTGGTGATCGGAATGGTCAGCCCGTAGGTGTCGATCTCCTGGAAAGCGTCCGTCCCGATCATCGCCCGCGGCACCTGTCCGGTGACGGCGATGAGCGGGATCGAATCCAGTTTCGCATCGGCGATCGCCGTCAGCAGATTGGTGGCGCCGGGACCCGACGTGCCGAAGCACACGGCCGGACGGCCGGTCACTCGGGCGATGCCGTGGGCGATGAAACCCGCGCCTTGCTCGTGCCGCGCCAGCACGTGCCGGATGCCGCTGCCGCGTAGCGCATCGTACAGCGGCAGATTCGCCCCGCCCGGGATGCCGGCGATGACGCCGATGCCCTGGCGCTCGAGAAGCCTCATAATGAGTGCTGCGCCGGTGATGTTCATTGGGAGCCCGCTCCTTTCTCGGTCAAGGTTGCCTGCGCGGCTCGGGGCGGCGATGCGGGCTCCGAAAAAACGAAACCCCCGCCGGCCTCGCGCCGACAGGGGTTTCACATCTCGCTATATCATCCCCGCTACGGCGCGACGGCCTCCGGCACGTACACCACGACCACGAGGACAGACAGCGAACCGGAGCAGGACGTCTCGTATGCGTGCGGTGCGGGTTGCATTCAGGACGCAGCTTACTGTGGAACGCGTCGACGATGCAAGGACGCTGTTCGCACGATCGTTGAGCCCCAACGCATGACCTTCCAAGGAACGATCCCCGACCGGCAGCCCAGGACTTCCCGACGGCGAGACGCTCACCTTGATGTGCAACCCGTAGAGGGCCGCGTGTTGTCGAGCTCACCCTTGCTAAACGTCTATCGATGAGGTACGACCCTCGCATTCGTGGAGGCCGGCAACGTGATGCGGAGCGGGCGGAAGTGGGGAGGTTTTGCCGCAGGTTGGTTCACTCAACCGTAGCGCAACGACTTCGCGGATGCGCGCCCGCGGACGGGCGCGGCGCACGCTCGGCGCGATTGCTGCGGCGGCAATGGTGGTGGTCTTCGTTCCGGCCGTTGCGGGCGCGCAGACTGCGACGCAGACGGTGTGCGCCACTATCGACCAGACGGCGACCAACTGGTCGTCGAGCGTCACGCTCACCCAGTTTGACCCGTCGCTCGGCGTGCTCACCGAGGTGGATCTCACGGCGACGGGAACGATCGTGCAGACCATCAAAATGGAGAGCAAGGATGCTGCGCCGACGACCGTCACTGGAACGGGGACGGCAACCATCACCGTCACGCCGCCAACCGCGCCGAACTTGGTTGCATCGCCCACCAACGTCGTGACGCACAACTTCACGGCGTTCGATGGAACGGTCGATTTCGGCGGCACCTCGGGCAGCACCGACGCCGGGGTCACGACGAGCAGCACGGCCACGCTGTCCCCATACACGCCGATCAGCGACTTCAATGGCCCAGGTAGTCTGACGATGCCGGTGACCGCGTCGGCCACCTTTCAAGCCAGCGGCGCGGGAAACCTGGTCACTCAGGTCACGACGACCGCAGGGGTGAACGTGTGCGCCACGTACACGTACCTGCTGCCGACACCGACGCCGACGTCAACGCCGACGCCGACAGTGACGAATACGCCGACAGTGACTCCCACCCCGACGAATACACCGACGGCGACGCCGACGCGGACGCCGACCAATACCCCAACGACCACCCCGACGCCGACCAATACGCCGACGCAAACGCCGACGCGGACACCGACCAACACCCCGACGGCCACCCCGACGCCGACCAATACGCCGACGCCGACCGTCACCCCGACCGCGACCAATACACCGACGGTCACGGACACGCCGACGGTCACCCCAACACCGACCATTACTCCCACCGCGACGATCACGCCGACCGCCACCGTGACCCCGACGGCGACCGACACACCAACCATCACGCCGACGCCGACGATCACACCGACCCCGACGATTACCCCAACAGCAACGGACACCCCGACGCGGACGCCGACGCGAACTTTCACGCCGACGCGGACGCCGACGAATACACGAACGTTTACGGTGACGCCGACGATCACACCGACGGCAACCGTCACGCCGACGACGACGAATACCCCGACGGTCACCAACACGCCGACCGTCACCCCGACGCCGACGGTGACCCCGACGGCAACGGTCACGCCGACTCAGACGCCGACGCCGACATCAACGAACACGCCGACGAACACGCCGACGCGCACGCCGACGCCGACGCAGACGCCGACGCCGACGAACACGTCGACCCCCACCATCACGCCGACGTCGACGCCGACGCCGACCCGCACGCCCACGCCGACCGACACACCGACCCCAACCATCACGCCGACGGCAACCGCCACACCGTTCAGCACGCTTTTCCTCTGCGACGCCGTTCCGCTGACCGTCACCGATTGGAGCTCCACCGTGACGCTTCCCAAGTTCAACCCCTCACTGGGCCTCCTGACCGAGGTCGATGTGTCGCTCGCGGGCGAGATTCTGCAGGACATCGGCATCGAGAACCTGGATACGGACGCCGTGACGGTCACCGTCGACGGCGGCGCGACGATCACGCTCACGCCGCCGAACTCGCACGTGATCGTGTCGCTCCCGTCTTACACGCAGATGTACAATCTGCAGTCGTTCGACGGGGACGTGGATTTCGGTGGGACATCCGGGATCACGCCGCCGACGATCTCGGCATCGCACACCACGGTGCAGTCGTCCTACCTGCCGCTCAGCGATTTCATCGGCACAGGTTCCGTGATGATGCCGGTCACCGCCGCCGCGAACTTTGCGGCAAACGGCGCCGGCAACCTGATCACCCAGGTGGCGACCCAGGCGGGTGCCACGATCTGCGTGACGTACACGTATTTGTTGCCGACTCCCACGAGCACGCCGACCTGGACACCGACCACGACACCGACCGCAACGCCCTCGGCTACGCCCTCAGTGACGCCGACGGATACACCAACCGACACACCGACCAGCACGGAAACGACGACACCCACCACGACGCCCACCGTTACGGCGACGGGCGCGCCGACGGATACTCCGACCGAAACACCGACCGGCACGCAGACGATGACCCCTGCTGACACGGCGACGGCGACGCCGACGGGAATACCGACGAACACTCCGCCCGCCAACACGCCGCCGCTGGTCCCATCCAAAACCCCAACCCGCTCAACCACCGTCACGCCGACGGGCACGGTGGGATCGACACCGACACCGACCCCGACCGAGCCGCCGAGTTGTGCGGCGCGTCCCGACGACCTGATTCCCGGATTTTGCAATACGTTCGCCAATGACTGCGTTCAGGAGTTCTGCCCATTCCCGGCGTCGACCTCCCAGTTCAAGGGCTTGCCGTCCAACCACCTGGTCTGCAAAGATGACGATCCGAGCTGCGACGCCGGGGCCTCAACCGGTGACCATGCGTGCACGTTCCGCATCTCGATGTGCCTCAACGTAACCCAGGAACGCCGGTTTCCATGCAAGTACACCGGCGTTATCACGGGCGCCCATGTAACCAATCCGCCGGAAGATCGTCCCGGCAGCGCCACGGACCAAGCGAACCTTGCGCAAATCGAAGGCGCGCTCATCAAGGTGGGCGGTAAGGTCGCGAGCCCCAACGGTCGTCGTTCCATCGTCTTCGATCCGCCGCTCGACCGGCCCGACGTCTGCACCGACTTCACCTTCATTCGGGTGCCGTTGCTGTCCACGCCGTCGGGTTTCATGCCGGGCAAGCTGAAGCTGCGCATCCGCTTTTTCCAGGGCAATGACCCCGCCACCGGCAAGCCCGGCTATCACGACGGGGACCAGCTCGACTTCACCTGTAACCCGTAGACAGCGCGCGGCCGGTGAGGGCGTAGTCTCGCGCACGCACGGGAAGGTCACGCGCTTGCGTCTTGCAGGACGCGCCCGACTTATGACAGCAGACGGGCATGAAGACTCTTCTCGTAGCCAACCGCGGCGAGATCGCCGTACGGGTCATGCACGCGGCCGCGGAGCTGGGTGTCCGCACCGTCGCGGTGTTCTCCGAAGACGATGCGCACTCGTTGCACGTGCGTCGGGCGGACGAGTCGCACACCCTGCGCGGTGTCGGAGCTGCGGCGTATCTCGACATCGAGCAGATCCTCGCCGTGGCGCAGGAGCGCGGCTGTGATGCGCTCCATCCCGGTTACGGCTTTCTGAGCGAAAACGCCGCGTTTGCGCGACGCGTTGCGGCAGAAGGAATCACCTTTGTCGGGCCGCGCTCCGAAACTCTCGCGACGCTCGGCGACAAGACCCAGGCGCGGGCACTGGCGCAGCGCTGCGGCGTACCGGTGCTGAGGGGCACGCCGGGGCCGGCGACACTGGACGACGCGAAGCGGTTTCTCGCATCGCTGGGCGACGGCGGTGCGATGCTGATCAAGGCGGTGGCCGGCGGCGGCGGCCGCGGCTTGCGGGTGGTGCGCCGCCTCGACGAGGTCGACGACGCGCATGCGCGCTGCCGATCGGAAGCACTCCAGGCCTTTGGCAACGGCGACGTCTACGTCGAGCAGCTCATGCCGCACGCCCGACATATCGAGGTGCAAATCGTCGGCGATGCATCCGGCACCGTGCAGCATCTCGGCGAGCGCGAATGCAGCATCCAACGCCGGCATCAGAAGCTCGTCGAGCTGGCCCCCTGCCCGAGCCTGTCGCCGCGTCTGCGCGCCCGCATCATCGCCGACGCGGTGCGCATGGGCGACGCCGTACGCTTCGAGAACGCCGGCACCTTTGAATTCCTGGTGGACGCGGGCGCCGGCGAGGACGCCGAGTACGTGTTCATCGAGGCCAACCCCAGACTGCAAGTCGAGCATACGGTGACCGAGGAAGTGCTGGGCATCGACCTCGTCCGCATCCAGCTCCAGCTGGCGGCTGGCAGGTCGCTCGCAGAGCTCGGCCTCGACCAACGCGATGTGTCGCGCCCACGTGGCTTCGCGATACAAGTTCGGGTCAACGCGGAGACCATGCAGGCGGACGGCTCGGCGCGCCCGAGCGGCGGAACGTTGGTGGCATTCGAGCTGCCGTCCGGTCACGGCGTGCGCATGGATACGTGCGGGTACGTCGGCTATCCCATCAATCCGAACTTCGATTCGCTGCTCGCCAAGCTCATCGGCCACTCGACCTCATCGCGCTTCAGCGATGCGGTCACGCGCACGCGGCGCGCGCTCGGCGAGCTGAAGGTCGACGGCGTGCGGACAAACATCGCGTTCCTCCGGCGACTCCTCCAGCACGCCGATTTCGTCGCGAATCGCATCGACACCCGATTCGTCGACGCGCACCTTGCTGAGCTGATTGAATCGGGCGACACGAACTCAGGTCCCCTCTCCCGCGAACACCTCCGTGAGCGGGGGAGGGTCAGGGAGGGGGCAGTATCGCCCGCGGGCGCCAGGGTCGATTCGACTGATCCCCTTGCCGTCCTGCACTACGGAAAGTCCGAGGACATCGCACGAATCGACACTCGAGAGCCGAGAGTTGAGACTCCGGTCTACGACGCGACCGGACTCGAAGATACCGTCGTGGTGCACGCATCCATGCAGGGCACCATCGTCAACATCAGCGTCTCTGAAGGCGACACCGTGCGAGCGGGCCAGGACCTGTTGGTGATGAACGCGATGAAAATGGAGCACGTCGTCCACGCGCCAGCGGGCGGCGTCGTGCGCCGTATCGCGGTTGCGGAGGGCGATACTGTCCCCGAGGGCTATCCACTCGTCTTCATCGAGCCGCGCGCGAACGAGCCGGCTGCCGCCGAGGCGTCCGCGCCGGTCGATTTGGACTACGAACGCGCCGATCTCGCCGACGTGCGCCGCCGTCATGCGGCCGGCCTCGATGCCGCGCGTCCGGAGGCCGTGGCGCGACGGAGGAAAACCGGCCAGCGCACGGCACGCGAGAACATCGCCGACCTCTGCGATCCTGGAACGTTCGTCGAGTACGGCGCGCTGCAGGTGGCGGCGCAGCGGCAGCGGCGCTCCATCGAGGATCTGATCGAAAACACGCCGGCCGACGGCCTGGTCGCAGGCATCGGCCGCATCAACGGCGACCGCTTCGACGAGGCGCGGTCGCGCTGCGTGGTCATGTCGTACGACTACACGGTCTTGGCGGGCACGCAGGGTTTTCAGAACCACCGCAAGAAGGACCGCATGTTCGAGCTGGCCGAGCGCCTGCGCATCCCGGTGGTGTTTTTCACCGAGGGCGGTGGCGGACGTCCGGGCGACACCGATGCGCCGGGCGTGGCCGGACTCGACTGCATGGCTTTCTATCTGTTCGGCGGGCTCAGCGGGCTGGTGCCGCTGATCGGCATCAACTCCGGTCGCTGCTTTGCGGGCAACGCTGCGCTACTCGGTTGCTGCGACGTCGTCATCGCCACGGCCAACTCCAACATCGGCATGGGCGGTCCCGCGATGATCGAAGGCGGTGGGCTGGGCGTGTTCCGTCCCGAAGAGGTAGGGCCGATGTCGGTGCAGGTGCCGAACGGCGTAGTCGACATCGCGGTGAAGGATGAGGCCGAGGCAGTGCAAGTCGCCAAGCAATACCTCTCCTACTTCCAGGGACCGATCGCACAGTGGGAATGTGCGGATCAGCGGCTGCTGCGCGGCATCATCCCGGAGAATCGGTTACGTGTATATGACGTGCGGCGGGTCATCGAGACGCTGGCAGACACAGGCACGGTGCTCGAGCTGCGCCGGCATTTCGGAAACGGCATGATCACTGCGTTCATCCGGATCGAGGGCCGGCCGGTGGGTGTGATCGCCAACAACCCGAGGCATCTGTCGGGCGCCATCGACAGTCCCGGCGCGGACAAAGCTGCACGCTTCATGCAGCTGTGCGATGCTTTCGACATTCCGATTCTGTCGTTGTGCGACACGCCGGGGATCATGGTCGGTCCGGAGGTGGAGACCACGGCGTTGGTCCGACATGCCTGTCGGATGTTCGTGATCGGTGCCAGCGTGAGCGTGCCGTCGTTCACCATCGTCCTGCGCAAGGGCTACGGCCTGGGCGCACAAGCGATGGCGGGCGGCAGTTTCAAGGCGCCCCTCTTCACCGTAGCCTGGCCCACCGGCGAGTTCGGCGGCATGGGGTTGGAAGGCGCAGTCAAGCTCGGCTTCCGCAAAGAGCTGGCAGCCGTCGAAGACCCAGCCGAGCGCAAGCAGCTCTTCGATCACATGGTCGCGCGCGCCTACGAGCACGGGAAAGGTTTGAACATGGCCTCGCACTTCGAGATCGACGACGTGATCGACCCGGCGGTGTCGCGGCAGTGGATCGTGAGTCTACTGAACTCGGTGCCACCGCCCGTGCCGCGGACGCGCAAGAAGCGTCCGTGCGTGGATACGTGGTGAGCTTCGCCGGGGGCTAAAGGAGGCTGTCTCAAAACTGTAGGGGCGATCCTTGTGATCGCCCGACGCGGCACCGCAAACCAACGGGAGACAGGGCGA
>Ga0209415_10003643_pt1 | contig 28646 bp, 24 predicted proteins | sample PeaSoiSIISIP2007_FD_187696 | JGI IMG/M metagenome (GOLD analysis project Ga0209415, IMG submission 187696) | Peat soil microbial communities from Weissenstadt, Germany - SII-SIP-2007 (SPAdes) (version 2) | ecosystem: Environmental > Terrestrial > Soil > Wetlands > Peat | place: Germany...
GCACTGTCGGAAGACCGAGACGTCGTCTCGGAACACGAAGGCGTCGTGTCCGAAGAACGAGACGTCGTCCCGGAGCACCGAGACGTCGTGTCGGAGCACCGAGCCGACGTCTCGGCACTCGCAGACGTCGTCTCGGAGCACGAAGACGTCGTGTCCGAAGAACGAGCGGTCGTCTTGGAATGCCGAGACGTCGACTCGGTGCTTCGAGCGGGGCGGCTCGACAAACCGAGCGGTCGTCTCGGTGCTTCGAGCGGGGTGGCTCGACAAACCGAGCGGTCGTCTCGGTGCTTCAAGAGCGCGTCTCGGAGAACCGAGACGTCGTCTGATTGAACCGAGACGCTCGTTCGTCGAAGCGAGGCGACGTCTCGGCTCTTCGAGCTGTCGTGTCGGTGTTCCGGGACGACGGAAACGTGCTTCTTGTGACATCTCGGTCGTAACGATCCGTCGTCCTGGTGCTTCGAGACGTCGTCCTGGTGCTTCGATCCGTCGTCCTGGTGCTTCGAGACGTCGTCTTGGCGCTTCGAGACGTCGTCTCGCAACTCGAGCACCGTTAGCGACGGAGCCATGACACACCTTGCGCGGTCGATGCGCGGTGTGCGGAGGGAGCCGGTCAGGGCGCCGAGCGAGGCGAGCTCAGGGCGGCTGGGTGCCGCACGGCGGCTCTGCGAAGCACGCCGCGATCTGGGCGGCGCACGCTTGCTCGATGCAGCCCAGCCCGCCGCCACCGCCGCCACCGATGGAGCAGGTCCCGTTGAAGAAGCTCTGGATGGCGCAGTTGACGGCGTCGTTCAGGAAGACCTGGGACGACGGGCACCCCTCGGCGTCGCAATCGGTGATGCAGGTCAGGTTGATGTTCTGCACCCCGCCCTGGAAGCATCCGAAGGCGCAGAGAAGTGCCTGCTGGCAGTCCTTCAGCGCGCACGCCCCGCAGTCCTGCGGGCAGTTCACGCACGTCTCGCCGTCGTTGCACACGCCGTTGCCGCAGACTGCGCACGAGCCGCAGTCCTGCGGGCAAGAGACGCACGTCTCCGTCCCGGAGCACTTGCCGTCCCCGCAGCCGGGGCACTTGCCGCAGTCCTGCGGGCAGTTCGTGCAGTTCTCCGTGCCCGTGCATTGCCCGTCACCGCACGACTGACACACCCCGCAGTCTTGCGGACAAGAGATGCAGTTTTCGCCGCCGTTGCAGTAGCCGTCGCCACACATCGCGCACGAACCGCAGTCCTGCGGGCAGTTCGAGCATGTCTCGCCCGGGTTGCACGTCCCATCCCCGCACTTGGGGCAGAAGCCGCAGTCGAGGGGGCACGACGCGCAGGTCTCGCCGTTGTCGCACCGCCCGTCCCCGCACGTGGATGAATCGAAGGGCGCGTCGAGCGGATTCACGTCGAAGCCGATCGGGCCGTCGAACGGAGTCACGTCGAAGCCGATCGGGCCGTCGAACGGAGTCACGTCGAAGCCGGTGGCATCTGGGGTTCGCGTGACGTCGGGGCCGCCTCCGTCCACGAGGAGCTCGTCTGCGAGGTCGGTTCGACCACAGCCGACGAGGCCGACGAGCGAAAGCGTGGCGAGCGCGAGGAGCATCGAGGCGCACGATAAGCCGAGGAAGCGCATGGCGATGCCGGGTAGGCTACCACCGCCCGGAAAGGCCACAAGGTCTCCTCGCGAAACTTTTCGCCGCCCACGTCACCCGAATGCCACGATCGTCGCCCGCGCGACGAGGCGCGTCATCGACGGCGCCGGCGTGCAGCCCGATTCAGGCCCCCCCCGCGACGCGCTGCTTGATGTACTCCGCCGTCACACGGCCGAGGTCGTCCCCCGCGAGCCTCAACCGCGTCCCGGACGCAGGGTAGATCATCGACGCCCCGATGAGGGACCGCACGGCGATCTCGTCCACCATCCGACCGTCCGACGCGAGGATCTGCACCCGCATCTGCACGTTCGTCGCGAGGGCGACGATTCCGCCGTAAAAGCCCGGCTCGATGAACGACACGATCGGCCGGACGATGAACACCCCCGGCGCGGGCTGGGTGGGGAACAGCAGCTCGGGGCTCGCCCCCATGAGCGCCGCCGAGTAGTGCTCCGCGGTCTCGGTCTTGTCGGTCATCCAGCTGTCGCGCTGCTCGGCGCTCTTGTCCGCCAGGTACTCCCGCTCCGATTTGCCGCCGATGAGGGGCGGGTCGTAGTGGATCGGCTCGATGTAGAAGTTCCTCGCACCTGTGAGAGGGGACGGCACGGACTGCGCGAGGATCGCCCAGCGCGGGCCACATCCCGCGACCAGTGAAAGTGAGACGAGGACGAGAAAAAGGAGGAGGGGGAGGGGTGAACGCCGCATGGCGAGAGGGTGCACGCATCCGGCCAAAGCTTCAACCCGGGACCCGCGCCGTGCTAGCAGGCGCGAGGGATGGCGCGCGGACCGCTGACGAGGCTTCCCAGGTCCGTGCTGGCCATCTTGCGCGAGCTCACCCGCCACGTGCTCCGGCGACCGGTCTTGGGCGTCGCGGCCGCGGCGCGAACCGCGGACGGCCGCTGGCTGCTCATCCGCCGCACCGACACGGGCACCTGGGCGCTTCCGGGAGGGACCGTCGAGTGGGGCGAGACCGTGCGCGCGTCGCTCGCCCGCGAGCTCTTCGAGGAAGCGGGCGTCGAGTCGTTCGAGCTCGAGCGAGTCGTGGGGGTCTACTCCCGGCCCGACCGCGACCTCCGCTTCCACGCCGTCACGATCGTCGCCCTCTGCCGCGTCGCCGCGCCTGCGCGACCGCCCGCGAACCCCCTGGAGATCGCGGAGGCTCGTCTGTTCGAGGAGAGCGCGCTCCCCTTGCCACTGGCGATGGGGATGACCGACATGCTCCAGGCCGCGCGCGACGGAGGCGCTCCCACGCTCGAGTAGCCGAGACACCTGAACGGAGGTACCGTCCCATGGGTCGTGTCCCTTCGCAGCAAGCTCCAGAGGCTCGAGTCGGCGACGTACCGCCGCGGGCCGGCGAGCGACGGCCCGACCCCACCTTCGCCGACGCTCGACGACCTCCGTCGGCGCATCGAGGCCGTGCTGTCGCGCGGAGCGCCGTCACGCCCCGCTCCCGCGGTGGGGACCGCCGAGCTCCCGTTCACGACGGTCGACACCGCGCTGGGCCCGCTGCACGTCCGCACGCTCCAGCTCTCCGCCGCCCACCGGACGGGTCGCGCCCCCCTGCTCCCCGCGCGGGACGCGAGCCCCGCCCTCTTGTCCCTCCTCGCCCTCGACCCGTCTCTCGCGAGCTGCTCGCCGCGGGGTGCGCTGTACCTCGACACAGAGACGACGGGGCTGCGCGGAGGGACGGGGACGGTCGCGTTCCTCGTCGGGCTGGCGTTCTGGGGAGAGCCGGGCGCGGCGACGAGCGGGGAGCTCGTGGTGGAGCAGCTCCTCGTGCGGAACCTCGGCGAGGAGGCCCCGATGCTGGCGCGTGTCGCCGAGCGGCTGCGCGCGGCGTCGATGGTGATCACGTTCAACGGCAAGTCGTTCGATCTCCCGCTCCTCCGGACGCGCTTCACGATGGCGCGGATGGCGTGGCCGGAGGAGCCGCCGCACCTCGACCTCGTCCACGTCGCTCGACGGCTTCACAAGGCGCGCGGCATCGAGTGCAAGCTCACGACGATCGAGCGAGAGGTGCTCGGCTTCGAGCGGGTGGACGACGTTCCTGGGGGGGAGGTGAGCGCGTGCTACCTCCACTTTCTCCGGTCCGGAGACGCGCGCGCCCTGCTCGGCGTCATCGAGCACAACGCCTGGGACGTCGTCGCGATGACCGCCCTCGTCGGGCTCTACGGGGAGCCGATCGAGCAGAGCGCGATGGCCGCCGAGGAGCTCGTCGGGCTCGCCCGGACGCTCGCCCGCGCGGGGCGCCGCGACGCCGCGTTCGAGGTCGCGTCGCGCGCGGTTGGCCGAGGGGGGGCCGCGCACGACCTCGCCCTCTGGGCACGGGCCGACATCTCGAAGGCGCGAGGGGATCGCGGCCGTGCGATGGCGGACTTCGAGCTCCTCGCGAGGACGGTCGACGACCCGGCGATCCGTCTCGAGCTCGCCAAGCTGTACGAGCACCACGTGAAGGCTCCCGATCGCGCCCTGGCGCTGACCGAGCTCGGGACGGGAGAGTCCCCGGAGCAAGCAAGCAAGCGACGGCGGCGCCTGGCGGCCAAGGTGGAGCGCCGAACGGGCGGGCAGCCTGACCTCTTCGCGAAACCCCGGAAGGCCCAGACCTGAGCTCCGCCGCGTCGCGGGTTGTTTCGCTTCACGGCCCGCGATCGACTACGATATGCGTGTGCGAGTGTGTGAATCGAGCCTGGCATGAAGCTCCTTCTCCTTGTCCTTGGGCTGCTCGGCAGTCCGGTTCTGGCGGCACCCCAGCAGGCCCACGCCGACGACAAGGCCATGTGCCTCGAGGCGACCGAACAGGGGCAAAAGCTCCGCGCCGCCCACCGGCTCGTCGAGGCGCGCCCGCAGTTCCTCGCCTGCGCCCGCCCGCAATGCCCGTCGATCATCCAGCAGGAGTGCGGCGCGTGGCTCGCGGAGCTCGACAAGAGCCTCCCCACCGCGGTCATCACCGCGAAGGACGGCGGAGGGGGTGATCTCCTCGACGTCACGGTGACGGTCGACGGTCAACCGCTGGTCACGAAGCTGGACGGCGACGCCGTTCCCGTCAATCCAGGCCGGCACGTGTTCCATTTCGCCCTGCCCGACGGGACACAGCTCGACAAGGCGACCGTCATCAAGGAAGGGGAGAAGAACCAGGGGATCGCGGTCGTCCTCGGGAAGGGGAAGCGCCACCCGACGGCGCCACCCGTCGGAACGGCCCCCGCGACGACGAGCGAGCTGCTCGCCGCCGAGAGTCCACCCGAGCCGCCTCACACGGTAGCGCCCGTCAAGATCGCGGGTTTCGTGGTCGGCGGCGTCGGGGTGGTGGGGCTCGCCGTCGGCGCCGTGTTCGGCGCGCTCGCGATCGGCGACAACAACAACGCCCACTGCAACGCGCAGAAGCAGTGCCTGGCCGGTCCGCTCAGCGCGGCGAACAGCGCGGCGACGGCGTCCGACGTCGGTCTCATCGCCGGCGGCGTGCTCGTCGCGACGGGGGGAGCCCTGGTGCTGTTCGGACCGAAGCCTGCCGCCCCGAAGACCGCGGGGAGTCTCCGGCTCTCACCCGTCGTTCTGCCGGGGCGCGTCGGGCTCGCGCTCGGAGGGACGTTCTAGTGCGGACGCGGACGCTCGCCGGCCGCGGCCTCGCGGCAACCCTGTTCGCCCTCGCCGGCTGCCAGGCCGTGCTCGGTCTGGGCAGCGAGACGCCTCTCTCCGACGCGAGCGTCGATACCGGGGCGGACGTGCAGACGACGCGCGTCGATTCGGGTCACCGCGACGCGGCATCGAGCACGTCCCGGCGTTCGTCGAGCAGCCAGTCGGGGCCCTCGTCGAGCACGACGAGCACGAGCTCGGTGTCGTTCAGCAGCTCGAGCACCGACAGCGGAATCGACGCCGGGGTCGACTCGGGGCTCTGCGCGGTGGGCAGCAGGACGTGCCTGTCCGGCGTCCTTCAGACGTGCAGCGCCGGTGGAGCGTGGGTTCCGGGCTGGTCGTGCACGACCGGGATGTGCAGCGGGGCCACCTGCCTCGCGCCGGCGACGACCGGGGTGATGAGCTGCGCGATGGGCGGTCCGGGGCTTTCGAACTGCGGGACCGGCGGCAGCGACAACTGCTGCAACAGCCTCGAGGTCGCAGGCGGCACGTTCTTTCGAACCTACGTCAACAACGGTGGCTCGCCGAGCGGCGAGTCCGACCCGGCAGGAGTGAGCGACTTCCGCCTGGACGAGTATGACGTGACCGTCGGCCGGTTCCGCCAGTTCGCCAAGGCGGTGGTGTCGAGCGCGTACCTGCCGGCGGTGGGCTCCGGGCTCCACGCGCACCTCAACGGCGGCATGGGGCTCGCCGACACCGGTTCGGCGGGGAAGTTCGAGGCGGGGTGGGTCACCGGGTACAACGCGCAGGTCGTCGCGACGAACGCCGCGCTCGCGTGCGACGCGTCCTATGCGACGTGGACCAACAGCGCCGGTGCGAACGAGACCCTCCCCATCAACTGCGTGACCTGGCCGGAGGCCTACGCGTTCTGCATCTGGGACGGCGGCTTCCTCCCGAGCGAGGCCGAATGGGAGTACGCGGCCGCCGGAGGCAACCAGCAGCGCGAGTACCCGTGGGGTTCCAGCGCGCCCGGTACGACGACGGAGTACGCGACCTACGGCTGCGAGTACCCGAACAGCTCCGGCACGTGCACCGGCTTCAAGAACATCGCACCGGTCGGCTCCGCGCCGATGGGGGCCGGCGTGTGGGGTCAGCTCGATCTCGCGGGCGAGATGTACCAGTGGAACCTCGACTGGTACGCCCCCTACGTCGATCCGAGCACCGACGGCGCGTACGTGACGCAGAACGCCGCCACCACGCGCGTCGCCCGCGGCGGCGACTTCTTCTACGGGACGTCCTACCTCCTGCCGACGTACCGGAACGTCAACCCTCCCACCAAGCGCGCCAACGACTTCGGCTTCCGGTGCGCGAGGGTCCCTTAGCCGCCCGCTCCCTTCTGGCCACCCTGCGCCCGCGTAGTGCTAGATCGCGGCCATGGCCTCCGACCCGGTCGACTCACGCCGCCGCTACGACCCCGCCGCGATAGAGCCCAAGTGGCAGAAGCGCTGGGACGACGAGCAGACGTTCCGCGCCGTACGGCACCCCGAGCGCCCCAAGAAGTACATCCTGGACATGTTCCCGTACCCGTCCGGGACGGGCCTCCACGTCGGCCACCCCGAGGGCTACACCGCGACCGACATCGTCGCCCGCTACTCCCGCATGCGCGGCTGCGACGTCCTGCACCCGATGGGCTGGGACGCCTTCGGCCTCCCCGCCGAGCAGCACGCCATCCAGACGGGGACGCACCCGCGCGACACGACGCTGAAGAACATCGCGACCTTCAAGCGTCAGCTCAAGATGCTCGGCCTCTCGTACGACTGGTCGCGCGAGGTCGACACGACCGACCCGGGGTACGTGAAGTGGACCCAGTGGATCTTCCTCCAGCTCTTCAAGGAGGGGCTCGCGTTCCAGAGCAAGGTCCCCGTCAACTGGTGCGCGGAGCTCGGAACGGTGCTCGCGAACGAGGAGGTCATCGACGGCAAGAGCGAGCGCGGCGGGCACCCGGTCGAGCGGCTGCCGCTCCGCCAGTGGATGCTGAAGATCACGGCGTACGCCGACCGCCTCGACGAGGACCTCGGGGCGCTCGACTGGCCAGACACCAAGGCGAAGCAGCACCACTGGATCGGGCGCAGCGAGGGCGCCGAGGTCGACTTCACCGTCGTCGGAGCCCCCAAGGACGCCCCCCGCATCCGGGTCTTCACGACGCGCGTCGACACGCTGCCCGGCGCCACGTACATCGTCCTCGCGCCGGAGCACCCCCTCGCGATCGACCTCGCGACCCCGGCGCAGAAGGACGCCGTCCTGGCCTACGTCCAAGCGGCGCGCGCGAAGAGCGACATCGACCGAAGCGACGTCACCAAGACGAAGACCGGCGTCGACACCGGGGCGCGCGCGGAGAACCCCCTGAGCGGGCGGTCGATCCCGATCTGGGTCGCCGACTACGTCATCGGCACCTACGGGACGGGCGCCGTGATGGCCGTCCCCGCCCACGACGAGCGCGACCACGCCTTCGCGCTCGCGTACGGCCTCCCCATCGTGCAGGTCGTCGCCCCCCTGGACGGCGCGCGCGTCGACGTCCGGGCCGCCGCGTTCACGGACGACGGCGTCGCGTGCGGGGACCTCGGCAAGCTCCCCCTCATCTTCGTGGGCCTCCCCAGCGCCGAGGTCCGCGAGCAAACGACGGCGTGGCTCGCGCAGAACGACGCCGGCAACCCACGCGTGACCTACCGCCTCCACGACTGGGTGTTCTCGCGCCAGCGCTACTGGGGCGAGCCCATCCCCATCTACTTCCCCGTCGACACGAAGGGGGACCCTCGCGTCCCCGGCGCCGCGTTCACGATCCACTACGATCAGCCCATCGCCGTTGACGAGTCCGAGCTCCCGCTCCAGCTGCCCGCGCTCGACGACTTCCGACCCGGCACCGACCCGGCCGGTCCGCTCGCGCGCGTCCCCGAGTGGCGCTTCTTCCAGAAGGACGGGCGCTGGTTCGCCCGCGAGACCAACACGATGCCGCAGTGGGCGGGCTCGTGCTGGTACTACCTTCGCTTCCTCGACCCCACGAACGACCGGGCGCCCTTCAGCAAGGAGGCCTACGCCGCGTGGATGCCGGTGGATCTCTACGTCGGCGGCTCGGAGCACGCGGTGCTCCACCTCCTCTACGCGCGCTTCTGGCACAAGGTCCTCTTCGACCTCGGCGTCGTGAGCGACCGCGAGCCGTTCGTGAAGCTCGTGCACCAGGGGCTCATCCTGGGCGAGAACAACGAGAAGATGGCCAAGAGCCGCGGCAACGTCGTCAACCCCGACGACGTCGTCAAGTCGCACGGCGCCGACAGCCTTCGGGTCTACGAGATGTTCATGGGGCCGCTCGAGCAGGTGAAGCCGTGGCAGATGAGCGGCATCGAGGGGGTGAGGCGCTTCCTCGACCGCGTGTGGAACGTGTGCACCGGCCCCCTCACCGACGCTCCGCCCGACGACGCGACGGCGCGCGCGATCCACAAGACGGTCAAAAAGGTCGGCGAGGACATCGAGGCGATGCGCTTCAACACGGCCATCAGCGCGATGATGATCCTCGTCAAGCAGCTCGGCGCCCTCGCGGAGGTCCCCAGGAGCGCGGCCCGCACCCTCGCGCTCCTCGTCTCCCCGTTCGCGCCGCACCTCGGTGAGGAGCTCTGGCAGGACCTCGGCGGCTCGCACTCCCTCGCGTACGAGCCGTGGCCGAGCTTCGACCCGGAGCTCGTGAAGGACGAGTTCGTCGAGATCGGCGTCCAGGTCCTGGGGAAGCTGCGCGGCGTCATCCACCTCGCCGTGGACGCCACCGAGGAGACCGCGCTCGAGGTCGCGCGGAAGAGCCCGAACGTCGCGAGCCACCTCGCGGGGAAGACCTTGAAGAAGGTCGTCTACGTCCCCGGGAAGATCCTGAACCTGATCGTCGGATGAGGGCGCTCCTCGCCCTCGCGCTCCTCGCGCCGGCGTGTGGCTATCACCCGGTGTACGGAGGGGACTCCGAGCGATTCCACGTCGTCCTCGTCCGCTCGCTCGTCCCGGACGCGGTCGCGAGCGACGAGGTCGTGAGCGGCGTACGTGAGGTGCTCGCGAGGGAGGGGGCGCTGTCGGCGGGCGACGGGTATCCGCGCGTCGAGGTGGAGGTGCTCCGCGCCGATGAAGGGAGCGAAGGGATCGCGGCGCCGAGCGCGGCGCTCGGAGGGAGCGCGTCGGGGACGGCGGGGGCCCCGGGGCCGAGAGCGCGGGCGACGGAGGTCGGCCTTGTCGGCCGCGCGTGCCTCGTGCGGCGGCGGGGAGGGGAGTGCGAGCGGGACACGGGGGACGTGCGGGCCATGGATGTGGGGGCGAGCGACGTGGCGGCGGGGGTCCCCGAGGTCGCGTCGGACGCCTTCCACCACCGGGACCTCCTGCGCGACGTGGGCAAGCGGCTGGGGGAGCGGCTCGCCCGGCACGTGCTCGGGCAGCCGATGGCGAGCGACGAGGGCATCGGGCGGGAGCGGTAGGCACCCGTCCGGCACAGGGTACGCGCGTCGTCAGCCGAGGGTGCGCATCGTCTCGCCCGAGCGTAGAGTCGCGCCACATGCCCCCCTCCGACTTCACGCACCGCACGCTCGGAGCCCTGAAGAGGCCCGTCCATCGTCTCGGCCTCGCGATGAACTACGGGCTCGATCCGCGGGGGTTCGACGTCGCCGTCGAGCGCGGCGTCAACTACTTCTTCTACACGCAGATGCGCACGCGGGCGCTCTTGCCTTCTCTGAAGCGCACCCTGGCGTCCCGCCGCGAGGACTACGTCGTCGCCACGGGCCCGTCCGCGGGATACTTCGCCGGCGGCATCCGGAAGGCCGCCGAGAAGCGCCTGCGCGACCTCGGGACCGACTACCTCGACGTGTTCCAGCTCTTCTGGGTCGGCGTCGGGTCGTTCTGGAACCACTCGACGGCCGACACGCTCCTCAAGCTGAAGGACGAGGGGAAGGTCAAGACGATCGGCATCTCGATCCACGACCGCACGCGCGCCGGCGAGCTCGCGGTGGGGGCGCCCATCGACCTCTTCATGGTCCGCTACAACGCGGCCCACCCCGGGGCGGAGCGCGACATCTTCCCCCACCTCGCGGCGCGGAGGCCGTCCATCGTCGCCTACACGGCGACCTCGTGGAGGAAGCTCCTCAAGAAGCCCCGCGGCTGGACGGGAGAGGCGATGACCGCCGGGGACTGCTACCGCTTCTGTCTCTCGAACCGCCACGTGGACGTGACGCTGACCGGCCCCGCCGACGCGGCACAGCTCCAGGCGAACCTCGACGCGCTCGAGCGTGGGCCGCTCACGCCGGAGGAGGCGGAGTGGATCCGCGCCTTCGGCGCGAAGGTGCACGGATAGTCGCCGCGACCCCGCGTGGGTGCGCCTCGGGGCGCGCGCGGGATTCCGTGCTACCTTGCGACCGCCATGATCACCATTGGCTGCGCAGGATTTCCCGTACCGGCCACGCGGTACTTCAAGGAGTTCCTCTTCGTCGAGGTCCAGGACCTCCACGTCACGTCGCCTGGCGCGGGCACGATCCGTCGCTGGCGACGCGAGGCTCCCAAGGGGTTCCAGTTCTCGGTCCTCGGTCCACGCGAGATCGGTCAGGAGGGGTTCCGCGCGGGGAAGGTGACGGAGAGCGCGCTCAGCAGCCTCATCGCCGTCGGCAAGGATCTGGAGGCCACCATCGCCGTCTTCGTCGCGCCCGCCGACTTCGTGTCGAACAAGGCGAACAAGGCCGCGGCGAAGGAGTTCCTCATCGGCGTGAAGAAGAAGTTCGATCGCGTGGTGTGGGAAGCGCCAGCTTCCTGGGAGCCGGACGAGGCCGACGCGCTCGCGACGGAGGCGGGCGTCGTGGCGGCTCGCGACCCGCTCCTCCATGGGACGACGCCCTACGCGGTGGCCTACTACCGGCTCGCGGGGCCCGCAGGGCACAAGAGCCGCTACGAAGACCCGGCGATCGAACGCCTGGGAGAGCTCGCGAAGAGCTCGAAGAACAAGGACGCGACCTACGTCTTCACGAACGTCGACATGTTCGCGGACGCCAAGCGGCTCAAGAAGGCGACGAAGGACTGACCCTTCAGTTGCACGGCCCCGTCCCCGCGTCGTTCATGCACGCTTGGTGGATGCACGCCTTCGCGGCGGCGTAGGCGGCCTGGCCGGCGTCGTACTGGTGATTGCAATCCTCGGTGCAGCCGACCTCCGCGTCGCCCGATCCCGCGTCCCCTTCGGCCCCCTGGCAGTCGGCGAGGCAGTTGGCGAGGAAGCCACACTCGCCTCCGCCTCCGTCCGCGCTCGCGGTGACGCAGGCGGTCGCGCTCGCGCAGCAGCGTTGGCTCGTGCAATCGTCGCAGCTCGCGCTGCCGAAGTTGATGGGGGCGATCGCCGGGCACACGCCGGCGTCCACGATCGCGGCGTCGACGCCGGTGTCTTCGGCCGCGCGCGCGTCGGTCGCAGCGTCGGCGCGCGACGCGGCGTCACGCGAACCCGCGTCCGCCCCGCTCCCCGCGGTCCCGCAGCCGACGACGAGCGCCGCGAGGACGGGCGGGACGGCCTTCCTCCGCCAGAAGGCCGCGGCGACGATGAAGATCGTGAGCGCGATCCAGGGGACGTCCCCTAAAGACTCGTAGATCGTGCGCGCGTGCGTCCAGTGGACGATGGCGTCGAGCGCCTCTTCGTCGAACGTCTGGCTGTGGACCATCACGCGGCCGACCGGGTCGACGATGGCGCTCACGCCGCTGTTCGTGCTGCGCAAGAGGTAGCGCCGGTGCTCGATCGCGCGCAGCTGGGCGAGCGCGAGGTGCTCCCACGGCTCGGCTGTGTCGCCGAACCACGCGTCGTTCGACATATTGACGAGCAGCTCGGGCTTCGCCACCGCGACGACGTGGTTCGTGAATGTCGGGAGGATGTCCTCGTAGCAGATGAGCACGGAGACCGGGTGCGTGATGCCCGCGAGCGTGACGGGGAGGGGATCGACCAGAGTGCCCGGCGTGAAGCGCCCGCTGTTCGGGGACCACTCGTAGAGCTTCGGGATCAGGCCGCCGAAGGGGAGGTACTCGCCGAACGCCAGCAGGTACTCCTTGTCGTAGCGCCCCGTGACCTCGCCGCGCGTGTCGATCGAGAGCGCCGTGTTGTAGAGCCGTGGATCGATCGCGTCGACGCTCATGAGGACGGAGCCGACGATCGTCGAGACCCCCAGGGACCGCGCGAACTCGTCGCGGATCATCACCTCGTAGCCGCGCTCGGGGAAGGGGATGCTCACCGACGATTCGCTCCACACGACGAGATCGACCCCCTTGGCCTTCAGGTCGTTCGTCAGCCGCATGTGGCGGCGGAGCGCCTCCGCGGGGTCCTCGCGCTTCTGGATGAGACCGAGGTTGCCTTGCACGATGCCGACGTGGACGGGCTCGCCCGCCTGCGCGACCGCGTCGACGGCGGGGATGCGGACCGCGGCGAACACGAGCGCGGCCGCGAGCGCGGACGCCGGGACGGCCACGCGGAGCCACTTCATCTTCCGCCCTTCGAGGCGCGCGAGGATGGGCTCGGCGAGGGCGAGGTTCACCGCGACGAGGATCGAGCCGACGAGGATGGGCCCCCCGAGCTCCGCCGTCTGCGAGAGCGCGGGGAGCTGGTAGGTCGTCGCCGCGAAGTACCATGGGAAGAGGAGCGGGTAGGCGAGCTCGCTCGCGGCGAACGCGATCACGAACATCGTCGCCGCGGGCCACCCGCGCGCCGTCGCGCGGCCGAAGAGCCAGCCCATGAGCCCGATGCGCCCGCCCTGGTAGACGCAGACGAGGCAGGCAAAGAAGAAGCAGAGGAACGCCGGAAACCCGCTGAAGGTCTCCAGCATGTCGACGAGCCACGTGAAGCCCGCAATGTTCATCGTCGCCCCCGCCAGGAGCCCCACCACGAGCGCCCGCTTGGGGGGCTGGCCGAGGACGGCGACCCACATCGGGATGAACGCGACGAGCGCGAGGAGCCCGTGCCACGCGCCGAGGTTCTGCTTGCCGGGGAACGCGAGCCAGTAGAGGAGCCCGGAGACGACGCCGGCGGGGTATGCGATCCGCCGACTGAGCGGGGGGACGCCCACTACTCGAGCCGCTGGATGATGTGGAACCCGAAGGGTGTCTCCACGATGCCCGACACCTCGCCGGGCTTCAGGGAAAACGCCGCGGCGTCGAACTCGGGAACCATCTTGCCGCGCCCGAAGCGCCCGAGCGCCCCGCCGCGCCCGCCCGCGCCCGCCTCATCGGAGAACTCCACGGCGAGCCGCGCGAAGTCTTCGCCCGCGTTCACGCGCTCCAGGACTTCCTTCGCGACCGTCCGCGCCTGCTCGCGCGTGCGCACGATCGCCGCGTCCGCGCCCCGAGAACCCATGTATTCGATGAGGATGTGCCTGGCCGAGATCATCCGCGGCTTCGCGGCGTCGGCCGCGGTCGAGTGATCGATCGCGAGCAGCTCGATGTCGAAGACGAGCGTGGAGTCGGGAGGGATGGCCGGCGGCTGGCCACGCGGGCCATAACCGAGCGAGGGCGGGATCGTCAGCTTTCGGTGGCCGCCGACCTTCATCCCGAGGACCCCCCGATCCCACCCCTTGATGACCTGACCGCCGCCGAGGACGAAGTTGAACGGCTGGCCGCGCTTGCGCGAGCTGTCGAACACGCTGCCGTCGGCGAGCGTGCCGACGTAATGCACCTGCACGCGGTCGCCCGCCCCCGCGGCTTCGCCCGTGCCGACGGACAGCTCGTCGATCGCGACCGTGGGCTCGGGTGCGGCCGATGCCTCCGACGCGGCGGATGCGGACGGCGCGGTGGGGGCCGCTCCTCCGATCGAGGACGCGCTCGCGAGGTCCGGGTGACTCGCGGGGGCGGCAGGGGCGGAGCCGCAACCTCCGCCGACCGCGCCTACGAGCGGCGCGAGGAGCACGAGGAAAGCGGAGCGCCGCACGTCACTTCCCGATTTCGACGAGCTCGACGTCGAAGAGGAGCGTCGCGTTTGGCGGGATCGTTCCGCCGGCCCCGCGTGCGCCGTACCCGAGCCCGGGCGGGATCGTGAGCTTGCGCTTTCCGCCGACCTTCATCCCGGCGACGCCCTGGTCCCAGCCCTTGATGACTCGCCCCTGCCCGAGCACGAACTCGAAGGGCTGGTTGCGCTTGCGAGAGCTGTCGAACTCGGTGCCGTTCGTGAGCGTGCCCGTGTAGTGCACCTTCACCTTGTCGCCCGCCTTGGCCTCCGGCCCCGTCCCGACCTTCACGTCGACGACTCCGAGGGGCGCTTCAGGCGCCGCGTTCGCGACGGGGGGCGGAGTGGGCGCAGCGGAAGGTTTGGGCGCGGCCGTCGCGGGGCTGGCGGCGGTCGTCTGGGTCGCGGTGTTCATCGGCTCGGGCTCGGGAGGAGACGTGAGGCGACTGCAGGCGGCGCTGCCGAGGACGAAGGGCGCGATGAAAACGACGGTCGAGAGCGGCACGGAGGCGAAGGGACGCTGCATGGAGGGCCTGAAACGTAGTCGGCTGCTCCCGAGGAAGTAAAGGGGATGCTAGCTTCTCGAGCGGCGCCTGCCTGGGGGCGCACCCGCCGCCCAAGCTCTCATGGCACGCATCCTCCACATCGAAGACGACCCGCGCAACCGCTTGCTGGTCCGAAAGCTCCTCGCCGCGGACGGACACGAGGTGCTGGACGCCGCGGATGGGCTCGAGGGCGTTCGGTTCGCGCTCACCCAGCGGCCGGATCTCGTGCTCGTCGATCTGAACATCCCCGGGCTCGACGGGTACGAGGTCACCCTGCGCCTCCGGACGGACGACGCCCTCCGCGGTGTCCCGATCATCGCCATCACCGCGGAAGGCGACCGGGACACGAGCTTTGCGGTCGGGTGCGACGGGTTCGTGCAGAAGCCGATCGACGCGCGAAAGTTCGCGTGGCAGGTCGGCCAGTACCTCGCGGGCCACCACGAGCGGCAGCTCATCTCGGCCGACGCGACGGGGGAGCGGCTGCGGATGCAGAGCGGTCGGATCGTGGCGCACCTCGAGGCGAAGGTGTCCGAGCTGTCGGCCGCGAACGAGCGCCTGCGCGACCTGGACCGTCTGCGGACGGAGTTCTACCGGAACATCTCGCACGAGCTCGCGACGCCGCTCACCCCGATCGTGGGCTATGTCCGCATGCTCATCGACGAGGAGCTCGGCGACGTGTCGAAGCCTCAGGCGAAGGCGCTCCGGGCGATGGATGACTGCGTGCGCAGGCTGCGCGGCGTGCTCGACAACCTGCTCGACGTGACCGGGCTCGAGACGGGGCGGATGCGCTTCTTCCACAAGGACTACGACTTCCTCGACACGGTCCGGCGCGGGCTCGCGGCGCAGGCCGACGCGTACGCCGAGCGCCACATCACGGTGCTCGAGGAGCTCCCGCGCGGCCCGCTGCCGGCGTACGGGGACGCGGAGCGCCTCGGCCGCGCCGTGCTGCAGGTGCTCGACAACGCCGGGAAGTTCGCCCCGGAGGGGGGGCAAGTCGGCGTCCGCGTCCGGGCGCTCGAGACGGGCTACGAGCTCGTTGTGGCCGACTCGGGGGCGGGCGTCCCACCGGACCGGGCGGACCGGATCTTCGAGCCGTTCTACCAGGTCGACGGGTCCCCGACGCGTGCGCATGGCGGCGTCGGCGTCGGCCTCGCGGTCGCGCGCCGCGTCGCGCGCGGGCTAGGCGGGGACATGCGGGTGACGACCGGAGCGGCGATCGGCGGCGTGCTCCTGCCCGGCGCCGCGTTCTGGCTCACGGTGGCCAAACGCGCGCCGACCATCGTGCTGGATACCGCATCTTCGTAGGCGGCGAGCGTCCGGGGTGCTTCGGCGGCGAAGGTTCACCCGCGCCGGCCGTGATCCTTCTCGCGCCGATGGCTGCGGTCGCTCGGGCTCGAGGACGTGGACTTGAGCTCGACCTCGCGCTCGCGCCCGCCGCGATCGCGCTCGGCGGCCGTGAGAGGGTAGCCAGTGTGATACGTCACGATGTTCGAACCGCCGCACCCCGCCAGCGAGACGAGAAGGACCGCGAGAGCACCCCGGCATACGTCCACGCTGCGCATAGCGACAATCTAACGCCTCCCGGGCCGAGCGCCCATCAACCGGGGCAGATACCCCCCGCGTTGGTCCACTTTCCACCGGCGCACTGGACCGCTTCCCCGCCGAAGCAATATCCGTAGTTGCACGTGAGCCCAGTCTCGGCCGCGGTGCAGGCCGAGCCGATCGAGGGCGGGCTGCCGGGGCAGCCGGGCGTCAGCGGCGTGCAGTCCCACTGGAGTGTCGGCATCGGGAGAATGCCGTGCGTGCAGATGCACGTGGTTGCTGGGTAGCTGCAGGTCTCGCCTTGGACCAAACAGACGCCGGCCGGCTCCGTGGGCGGGCAGCCCGGGTTCGTCCCCGTATCGTGCGACGTGCCGCTGTCGTGCGACGTGCCGGTGTCGTGCGACGTGCCGGTGTCGTGCGACTCTCCGGAATCGTGCGACGTGCCGGTGTCGTGCGATGTGCCGGTGTCGTGCGACGTGCCGGTGTCGTGCGAGTCTCCGGAATCGTGCGACGTCACCCCGGAGTCCTTTCGCGCCGCGTCGCGTGAGCTCTGCCCGGAGTCTCGGGAAACCCGGGCGTCCTTGCCGGAGGCGTCGTGGGAGCCCGACGTGCCTCCTTCCGCCGAGGCGTCTGCGTTCGAGTTGGACGAGAGGGCCGCGCCTCCGCACGCGAGGAGCGGGAGCGCGAAGAACAGAGCGACGACGCTCCGGAGGTGGAGGGGGCGCATCACGGACAAGCTTACCGCAAACGCCTCTCGCACGCCCTCCCGCGCCACCGCGTCGCGCAGGATGCCCTTGCGTCGCCCCCGGGCTCGCGTCATTCGAGCGGCATGCGGATCTACCTCGACTGGAACGCGACGACGCCTCTGGCGGGCGAGGTCCTCGCGGCCATGCAGACGGCTGGAGCGGACGCCTGGGGCAATCCCGCGAGCGTACACGCCTACGGACGGGCGGCGCGCGCGCGCGTCGAGGACGCACGCGAAGCGCTCGCGGCGGTCGCGCGGGTCGACCCGCGCGACGTCGTCTTCACCTCAGGCGGGACGGAGGCGAACAACCTGGCCCTCCGCTCCGCGTTCCCCGCGGGCGCGACGCGGCGCCTCGTCACGAGTCGCCTCGAGCACCCGTCGATCACGCGCGTCGCGGAGGCTCTCGAGTCCGAAGGGCGCGCGCGCGTCCGATGGATCACCGTCACGCCGGGCGGCACGCTCGACCTCGACGACCTCCGTCACGCGCTCGCCGAGGACGACACGTGGATGATCGCCGTTCAGGCCGTGAACCACGAGACCGGCGTGCGGTTGCCTATCCCCACGATCGCGGCCCTGGCCCGGGAGCACGGCGCGACCCTCCACATCGACGCGGTCCAGGCATGGGGAAAGATCGACGTCGACGAGAGCGCGGGCGACACGCGGAGCCTCGCCGGTCACAAGCTGCGTGGGCCGAAGGGGATCGGCGCGCTCTTCGCGCGTCCAGGGACGCGGCTCTCCCCGGTCCTCCACGGCGGCGCCCAGGAGAGGGGGTTGCGCCCGGGGACGGTCGACCCAGTGGCTTCAGCCGGGCTCGCCGTCGCGGCGAGGCGGGCGGTGTCAGGGCCGGAACGGTACGCGCGCGTCGCTCCCCTCCGCGACGCGCTCGAGGCGCGCCTCCTCGGAGTCGCGCGAGGCGCCGCGGTGAACGGCAACGAGGAGCGCGCGCCGCACGTCACCAACGTGGCTTTCCCCGGGTGGGCGGGGCCCGAGCTCGTCGCCGCGCTCGATCTCGAAGGGGTCGCCATCTCGAGCGGGAGCGCATGCAGCGCGGGCACGAGCGAGCCGTCGGCCGTGCTCAGGGCGATGGTCGGAGAGGAGCGCGCGGCGCGGAGCGTGCGCATCTCGCTCGGGGAGGAGACGACGCCCGACGACGTGGAGCTCGCGGCAGCGGCGTTCGAACGAGTGCTCCGGAGGGGAGCCTGACGTCAGAAGCGCAGGCTCGTGTTCCCGCCGGAGGCCGCGACGGCGGACGCCGAGCCCGTCACGGTGATGGGGACCCAGAGTGCGCGAATCCGCGCGAAGCTCCCCTCGCGCTGATACCCCGCGAACCCGAAGAGGAAGTTCCAGAAATACCCCTGCGGGTCCTCGCCGTAGGAGAACAGCGGAACGAAGTGGAACTGCCAGTCGTTCCCCCCTTCGACGCGGTGGGACAGGTACACCGCGTTCGCCGTGATCTGCGTGAGCGACCCCGTCTTCACGTCCTGGAATCGCCAGAACACCGGCGCCGCGATCGTCGTCCGGCTCGTCGGGCTCGCGAAGTCCCAGAAGACGGGGGCGATGACGGTGTGCGACGAGTCGTCGTTGCGCCCGACGTAGACGATGGGGTGGAGGTCGTCCTCCCAACCGTGGACGTTCGTGTTCAAGGTCAGCGTGGGCAAGAACCACCAGGTCTTCGAGATTCCGAACGTCTCGAAGCGACCGGCGAGCGGCGTCACGAGCGCCTTCGCTTCGGGGCTCGAAGAGACGAAGAAGAGCGGGGCGACCATCGTACGCGAGAGGCCGATGTCGCGATCCCTGTAATGATAGTAGAAGGGCACGACGGGCCCCGCGAGCGCGAGTGAGGTCGCGCCGTTGCGCGTCTCGGCGAGCGAGAAGACAGGCGTGAGCAGGGTGTCCGCAGTCTTCGTCACGCGACGCAGGTACACCGGCAGGACGAAGAGCCGCCGCTCGGGGGTCTCGCCGTAGTGGAAGATCGGGAAGAGCGTCGTGTGCGACTCGGTGACGCCCCCGCTCTCGGGCTTGCCCTTGATCCGGTAGAAGAACGGGAGCACGTCCACCGAGTCGCGCTTCGCCGACGTCTGGACGACGACGGGCCCGGCGACCGTCATGGTGCTCGAGTCGATTTCCTGCTCGCGATGGAAGAAGAGGAGCGGGGGAATCAGCGTGTACGTCTTGCGCGAGCCTTCGACGTTCCCGTTGTTGCCGTGGAAGACGAGGGGTGCCACGCCCCAGGCGACATCCGTCGCCTTCCGCGAGCGGAAGAAGAGGACGCTGTACGTGAAGGCGGACTTCTCGTTCCAGTGCGAGCCCGTGAGCAGCAGCGGCAGGTCGAGGTAGCCGCCGTCCTTCCGGGCTCCCTCGAAGTAGAGCGGCGCGAGCCAGTTGTCGTGCTCGTGGTCCGCCTCGCGGTGAGCGAACGGGCCGAGCACGAGAAGGTGGCTGTCCTCGTCACGCACCTTCCAGAACACGGGGAACAGCGTGTCGAAGTCCGTCTTCAGGGAGCGCCGCTGGTAGTAGAAGAGACCGAAGAGCGACTGCCGGTCCTGGTGGGTGGGCTCACCCCGACCCGCGGCCAAAGGCGCCGTCGACAGCCCCCGCGTCTCCTCGATCCAGAGCGGCGGCAGCATGCGGAAGCGCGCGTCGCCGTGGCGCTTCTCGTAGTAGGGAAAGAACGAGCGCCGCGTCTCGCCGATGGGGGCAGGGAGCGGGCCGGTAAAGTCGCTCCCGATGCGCTCGCGCACGACGGGGGAGATCGCGAGCGGGTCCGCCGGCGGCGCGATCACGGGCTCTGTCCGCTGGAACGGCTGCGCGCTCGTGTCCTCCTCCTCGTCCGACGCCGCCCCGCCGGCGCGCGGACCGACCTGGTTGTTCTTCACCGGAGCCGACTGCGTGGGCTGAGACTGCCCGCGACCCCCGCCCCCCATTCCGCCGAGCTGCGCGCGCGCGGGCACGGCGACGGCGAGGAGCACCGTGAGGACGATCAGGCGAGCGGCCATCGCGAGGCGAAGCCGCGTCGGGACGCGCTTCACGACGACCCCTCCACGACGCGCTCCGCGAGCTTCCGTCGGAGCGTCGCGACGACCTCCTCGCGCGCGACCGTTTCCTGGCTCCGCGCGTCCAGGTCCTTGAGCTGCACGACTCGCTTCGTCACCTCGTCGTCGCCCACTATCGCGGCGAAGCGCGCGCCGATCGCGGTCGCGCGGCGCAGGAGCGCCTTGAGCGTGCTCTGCCGGCCGTCGAGCTCCGTCTTGACCCCGGCCGCGCGCAGGTCCCGGGCGAGCACGAGCGCGTACTCGAGCGTGGCGTCCCCCAGCGGCGCGACGAACGCGTCCACGGCCCCCGCGACGTCGGCCGCCTCGCTCGCGATCACGAGCCGCTCGACGCCGGCGGCGAAGCCGATCGCGGGCACGCTCGGCCCCCCGAGATCGGCGACCATCGCGTCGTAACGACCGCCGCCGACGAGCGTGTCCCCGGCGCCGAGCTTCGCGGTCGCGCCTTTGATCTCGAACAACGTGCGCGTGTAGTAGTCGAGCCCCCGCACGAGGCGCGGGGCCACTTCGTAGGGCGCTCCGAGCGCGTCGAGGTGCCGCCGGAAGGCCGCAAAGTGCGCCGTGTCCTCTCCGGAGAGAACCTCCAGGATCGTGGGCGCGCCCTCGAGCACCTCGGCATCGCGCGGGTCCTTCGAGTCGAGGATGCGCAGCGGGTTCTGCTCAAGGCGGCGCTGCGAATACGGGCTCAGCTTCTCGGCTCGCGGTAAGAGGTAGTCGACAAGCACGGCCTTGTAGCGCTGGCGAGCCGCGGAGTCACCGAGGGAGTTCACGAGCACGCGGGCATCCGGCACGCCGATGTCGCGGAGGAACCGGACCAGCAGGTCGACCATCTCGGCGTCCGCCGCGGGGCCCCGGTCGCCGAAGACCTCGGCGCCTGCCTGCCAGAACTGCCGGTACCGCCCCCGCTGCGGCCGCTCGGCGCGGAACATCGGGCCGACGTAGTACCAGCGCGTCACCGGCTCCGACTGCGGTACACCGTGCTCGATGTAGGCCCGGACCGCACCTGCCGTCCCCTCCGGCCGCAGGGTCAACGCCTCGTCGTGATGCACGAAGGAGTACATCTCCTTCTCGACGACGTCGGTCGCCTCGCCGATCGCCCGGACGAACAGGCTCGTCGGCTCCACCAGCGGCGTCCGGACCTCCCGGAACCCATAGAGCTGCATCGCCCGCGCGAACGCCGCTTCCACCCGCTGCACCCGGCGCATCTCGTCGGGCAGCATGTCGTTCATGCCTTTGACGGCGCGGAGGAGGGTGCTCATGCGAGACGTGGCGGGTTATCTCCCCTTTCTTCGCGCACGGTCAAGCGGACAAGGAAACCGCGAGCCTACCGCTTTCACGGGGAGGCGAGGCACGGTAGGGTCGTAGGCGCGATGGCGGCGCTCGGCGACGATCAGCTGGCACGGGCGCGCGGTCTCGTCGGCGAAACGCTCAACGAGAAGTGGCACCTCGACGAGCTGCTCGGCGCCGGGGGGATGGCGGCCGTCTACCGGGCGACGCACAGGAACGGCAAGCAGGCGGCGATCAAGCTCTTGCACCCCGAGCTGTCGCTGGACGCGTCGCTCAGGAAGCGGTTCCTCCGCGAGGGCTACGTGGCAAACGCCGTCGACCACGCGGGCGCTGTGCAGGTGCTCGACGACGGCGTCACGGACGAAGGGACGCTCTACCTCGTGATGGAGCTCCTCGAGGGGATGAGCCTCCACACGCGCTGGGAGAAGATGAACCGGCGGTTCTCACCACGCGAGACGCTGTCGGTGGCCCACTCCGTCCTGGGAATCCTCGTCGCGGCGCACGCGAAGGGAATCGTCCACCGCGACATCAAGCCGGACAACATCTTCCTCACGAAAGACAGGCGCATCAAGCTGCTCGACTTCGGCCTCGCCCGCCTCCGCGAGAAGGATCCCGCGAAAGTGGCGGCGGGCAACGCGCTGCGACGTGGGCGGCTCGACACGCCGACGAAGACCGGCAAGGGCGAGCTCCTCGGGACGCCGTCGTTCATGGCCCCCGAGCAAGCCCTCGCGCAAACCGAGAACATCGACGCGCGGACGGACGTCTGGGCCGTCGGCGCGACGATGTTCACGCTGCTCACGGGGCGCGCGGTCCACGAGGCGTCGACCCCGCGCGAGCAGCTCATCTTGGCGGCGACCAAGCCCGCGCCGTCGCTCCTGGACGTGAACGAGAACCTCCCGGATGCCGTCCGCGGGGTGGTCGACCGCGCGCTCGCGTTCAACAAGGTCGCACGGTGGCCCGACGCGAAGACGATGCTCCAGGCTGTCGCCGAGGCGTACGCGACGGTGTCAGCCGACCGCGCGAGGAAAGCCTGAGCGGCGAAATGACGGACGTACCGTGCCACGCACCCTCGCGCTCGACCTAGGCAAGGCGCGCGTCGGGCTCGCCGTCGACGACGACCTCGGATCGATGGCCCACGGGCGCGGCGTCCTCGACGCCCGAGACCGCCCGGCTCTCCTCGCAGAGCTCCGCGCGGTCGTCCGGCGCGAGGGGATCACCCGCATCGTCATCGGCCTGCCCGTCGATCTCCGCGGTCACGAGGGGGACGCCGCGAGGAACGCGCGATCCATGGCGCAACACATCGCCGATGCGACGGCGGTCACGGTGGAGCTATGGGACGAGCGTATGACGACCATGGCGGCGGCGCGGTCGCTCTCGGCGAGCGGCGTCCGCGGGAAGAAAGCGAAGGCACGGATCGACGAGGCGTCGGCCGTCGCCATCCTCGAGTCCTGGCTCGCGGCCCGTGGGCACAGCGCGAGCAAGCGAGACTGACGGGTGGCGGCGAAACCGCGGAGGAAGAGGTCCGGCTCGCCGTCGAAGCAAGCGGCGTCGCGCGCGCGGGAGACGTCGTCGCTGTCGCGCGCCGGGCGATGGATGTTCGTCCTCCTCGTGGTCGCCCTCCTCGCCGGGGCCGTGTTCCTGCTGGTCGTCTTCCCTGCGGCTCGTGGACCGGGCACCGGGCGCGACGTGGAGCTCGACGTGCCGGGAGGGGAGTCGGCCGACGCGCTCGTGGGGAGGCTCGCCGCGGCCGGCCTGACGGACTCGCCGCGCCTCTTCGCCGTCTACCTGCGTGCGACGGGCGGCGCGCGCCAGGTGACCCCGGGCATCCACCTGCTCACCGACGACCTCTCGCCGAGCGCCCTGATGGCGCGGCTCGAGCGGACGACGTCCGCCGGCCACGTCCGCGTGACGATCCCGGAGGGCTGGACGATCTTCGACATCGCGCGCCGTCTGCAGGCGATGCACGTGTGCACCGTGCGGAGCTGGCTCGACGCCGCGCGGAGCCCGAGCCTCCTCGAGGAGCTCCACCTCCCCGGGGACACCGCGGAGGGCTTCCTCTTCCCCGCGACCTACGACCTCGCGCCGGACAGCGAGGCCGCCGACGTCGTGCGCCGGATGAAGTCCGAGTTCGACAAGAGGTACGCGGCGCTCGAGGCGAAGCACGCGCCCGGGGTCCTCGACCTCCAGAGCTCGCTCGGGTGGGGCACGCGCGAGATCGTGGTGCTCGCCTCCATGGTCGAGAAGGAGGCCGCCGTCGACGACGAGCGCGCGACCATCGCGAGCGTCTTCTTGAACCGGCTCCGGGATCCAACGTTCGAGGCGACGTCGGGCAGGTACCTCCAGTGCGACCCTACCGCCGGCTACGGCTGCCTCGTCGCTCCCGAGCGCGCCCCCTCGTGCCTCGCGTTCACCGGGAAGATCACCCACGACATCGTCGCCGACGCTGCCAACCCTTACAACACCTACAAGCACGAAGGACTCCCGCCCGGCCCCATCGCGAACCCAGGAGCGCGATCGCTCGAGGCGGTGCTCGCTCCCGCGTCGACGCACTTCTTCTACTTCGTCGCCCGCGGCGAAGGGCGCCACACCTTCTCGGAGACCTACACGGCGCACAGCGCGGCGGTCCGCGCGGGGTCGAAGGGGCCACGATGAAGCTCCGGCAGACGAACCTCGAGAAGCTCGAGAAGGAGGCGTTCGACGTCGTCGTCGTCGGCGGCGGCATCAACGGTGCCGTCTCGGCCGCCTGCCTGAGCGCGCGCGGGGTGCGCGTCGCGCTCGTGGACCGCGGCGACTTCGCAGGGCTGACGTCGCAGCACTCGTCGAACCTCGCGTGGGGCGGCATCAAGTACCTCGAGAGCTTCGAGCTCGGCCTCGTCCGGAAGCTGTGCATGGCGCGCAACCGGCTCATCCGGGCCTACCCGTCGACGGTGCAGAGGATCGGATTCTACCTGACGCACGAGCGGGGGTTCCGGAGGTCGCGGCTCGTCCTCTGGATGGGGACGTGGCTCTACTGGCTCATCGGCAACGCCTTCCTCCGACCCCCCCGGCTCCTCTCGCGCGCGACGATGGCGAAGGAGGAGCCCATCGTCGATCTGACGAACGCCGACGGCGGCATCGAGTACGACGACGCCTACCTCCACGACAACGACGCGCGCTTCGTCTGGAACTTCATCCGCAGCGCGATGAACCACGGTGCAGTCATCGCGAACTACGTCGAGGTCACGGGCGCGACACGCGACGGCAACGGCGCCTGGACCGTCTCCGCACGCGAGGGGCTCTCGGGGTCACCCCTGACGCTCCGGGCGCGCGTCCTGGTGAACGCGTGCGGTCCCCACGTCGACGCGCTGAACCAGGAGATCGGGGCGCGCACCGCGCACAAGCACCTCCTGTCGAAGGGCGTCCACCTCATCGTCCCGAAACTCTCCACGTCGCGGCGCGTGCTCAGCTTCTTCGCCGACGACGGTCGGCTGTTCTTCGTCATCCCGATGGGGACGCGGACGTGCATCGGCACGACCGACACGCGCGTCGACGGCGCCGACGTGCGCGTCACGCCGGAGGACCGGCGCTTCGTCCTCGAGAACATCAACCGTCGATTGCGACTCCCGAAGCCCCTCACGGAGGCCGACATCATCGCGGAGCGCTGCGGCGTGCGGCCGCTCGCGGTCCTCTCCGAGGCAAGACCGGGGAAGGCCTCACCGGACTGGATGCAGCTCTCGCGCAAGCACGCCATCGACGTGGAGGGGACGTGCATCAGCATCTTCGGCGGCAAGATGACCGACTGCCTCAACGTCGGCGAAGAGGTCTTCGTGGCGGTCTCGCGGCTCGGGGTGCGCGCCCGGGTTCCAGGGAGGCTCTGGTACGGCGAGCCCGCGGACACCGTGAAGGACGAGTTCTTCCACCAGGCGCGGCTCATGGAGCTCGACCGGATGACGCCCGCGACCTCCTCGGAGCCCCTCTCGACGAGGCTGTGGCGACGGTACGGGTCGGAGGCGCTCGGGCTGCTCGAGTCGATCCGCCAGGACCCGCGCCAGGCCGATCTCGTCATCGAGAACGCCGAGTACCTGCGCTGCGAAATCGAGGAGGCCGCGCGGAGAGAGATGGTGACCAAGCTCGACGATTTCCTCCGCCGGCGGTCGAAGATCGCGCTCGTCGTGTCGCACGAGGCGCTGCGACACGCGTCGGGGCTCGCCGACGCATGCCGGATCCTGTTCGGGGCGGAGGCGGACGCGAAGCTCGCCGAGTACTTCGGCCCGACGTGAGCGTCACCCCTCGGCAGCGCTGTCGACGATGAAGACGACGTCCCCCTCCACGCTGCGGAGGACCCTCGACGGGGTGTCTCGCAGGCTGCCCTCGGGCGACCAGACGCGCGCGAGCGGTCCGCGCTTCGCGTGACCCTCCGCGAGCACGAACACGGTGCCGATCTTCTCGATGACGGGCGCGGTGACCGTCAGGCGCGCTTCGCGCCCCTTCTCGGGGGCGGCCGGTACGACGATCACGCCGCGATCGCGGACGGAGATCGACGCCTCCCCGGGAAAGAGTGACGCGGTGTGCCCGTCGTCCCCGACGCCCATGACCGCCACGTCGAACGTCAGCGCGCCGCCCACCATCGTCACGCGATCGCCGCCGTCATCGCCCTGACGCGCGAAGGTGAGCGCGTCGGAGATCCCGTGCTTCGCGAGCACGGCCTCATAGTCGCGCGCGGCCTTCTCGAGGTCGGGAGCCTCCCCCACCATGCGGTGAACGTTGGCCGCGGGGATGGGCGCGCGATCGAGGAGCGACTCCTTCGCGAGGCGATAGTTGCTCCGCGCGTGCGTCGGAGGGACGGCGCGCTCGTCGATGAAGAAGACCGACACGCTTCGCCAGTCGATGCCCGGCTCCTTCGCCAGCCGCTCGTACGCCGGGCGCGGCGTGTTCCCCCCCGAGAGCGCGAGGGATGCCTGGCCTCGTTGCGCGATGGCGTCTCGCAGCGCCTTCGCCAGCCGAGTCCCCGCCTCGCGGGCGAGCTCCGCGTCGTCGCCCGCGTGGACCAGCTTCCCGAACGTGATCAGCTTCTGCATGCGCTTTCTCCAGGGGGCATCGGGCTACGAGCTGCAGATGAGCCCATCCTCGAAGATCTGCTCGGCGAAGGCCACCGCCTCGCTCAGGGCCGGGTCGCTCACCGGCCTGTGCAGCGTCCGCTCGAGGAGCTTCGCCCCCTTGTTGTCGCGCAGGCGTACCCTCTGCTCCGTCGCGGCCGGAAAGGGGACGTCGAGCTTCCAGACCGCGACGTCGGCGTCCGCGGACTGCCCCTCCATCGCGCTCGCGAGCTCGCGATGAATCGAGGCACGCGCCTTCACGGGCCCGGCCGCCGCCTCAATCGCGATGCCGGCAAGGGCGAGAGGGGCGACCTCTTCAGGCCGTCGCACCGCCGTAAGGCTGAGCGCGACCTGCCCCCCGTCCGGCCTTCGGAACCGCATGGCGCCGCCGAGGCGCGCGAGCTTCCACCCCAGGCGCGTCGCGAGCCAACCGAGGAGGAGCGCCCCCTCGGAGCCGAGCCGCGCCCCGGGCTCGGAGGCCTGGCTGAGCGTGAGGTGCGTGATGCCGTGGGCGAGCGCGAGCATCTTCGGGTCGTCGAAGAATCGCGCGCAGAGCTCCTGCCAGACGGCGATGCGCGTCCAGGCGAGGTCGGCCACTCGAGGACGCCCGGGCTCCGCGCGCGCCCACGCCGCGAGCTTCATCAGGCTCGCGAGCGACGTGTACTCGGTGTCTAGCACGACGCGCTGCGCCTCGGTCGCCAGCGCCACGAAGACCGGATCGTCGACGTGCACGCGCCCGAGCCACACGAGCGTCGTCGGGATCTCGTGGATGCACAGCGCCTCGACCGCGCTCGCCACGCGCGCGCACGTGCTCCCCGTCGCCGTCAGCCGCACCCGCTCCGAGCAGAGCGCCCCCGCCTTCTCCCCCGCGACCGCGCACACGGCCGTCGCAGTGCCGTCGAGCGTCGACGACGGCGCGTTGGGATCGAGCGCGACGAGGATGGCGCGCGCGGGGATCGACGCCATCACCTCGTCGACGACCGCCACGTACCGCTCGGCCATCTCCGGCGAGCCCGCGATGACGACCAGGTTCATCGTCGACACGCGCGTCTTCGGCGCGTCCCCCTCGACGGCCCAGATCTCGCGCAGCTCCTTCTCGATCCGCGCGATGACTGGGCTCATCGGCGTCCCCGCGACGGCCGACGACGTGAGGCTCCACGGAGCGTCGCTCCCCGTCAAGGCTTCCTCCATCGCCGCCCGTCACGGGCGATAAGATCCTCCGCCTGCTCCGGGCCCCAAGAGCCCGCGGCGTAGAGCGGCGGCGGCGCGTTCCCCTCGTGGGCCCACGCCTCGAACACGTTGTCGATGAACTCCCACTGGGCCTCGACCTCGTCACGGCGCGTGAAGAGCGTCGCGTCGCCGCGCATCGCGTCGAGCAGCAGGCGCTCGTACGCCTCGGGGGTGTTCGACCCGAACGACGCGCCATAGCGGAAGTCCATCGCCACCTCGCGGAGGATGGTCGCCTGACCGGGCTCCTTCGAGATGAAGCGCAGGGCGATCCCTTCGTCGGGCTGGATGCGCATGGCGAGCACGTTCGGGCTGATGCCCCCGTCCGGCGCTTGGAAGAGGGAGTGCGGCACCTTCTTGAACTGGATCGCGACCTCGGTGACCCGCCGCGCGAGCCTCTTGCCGGCACGCACGTAGAAGGGGACGCCGCCCCAGCGCCAGTTGTCGACCAGCACCTTCATCGCGAGGAACGTCTCGACAGACGAATCGTGCGCGACGTCGGGCTCCTCGCGGTAGGCGGGGACCTCGTCCGCGCGCACGAACCCGCGGCCGTACTGCCCGCGGATGACGTTCTCCTGGACGGCGCGACGCTCCATCGGTCGGAGCGAGTGGAGGACCTTCACCTTCTCGCCGCGCACGGCGTCCGCCGCGAGCGAGATCGGGGGCTCCATCGCCGTCAGGCAGAGAAGCTGCATGAGGTGGTTCTCGACGATGTCGCGGGTGATCCCCGTCTGTTCGTAGAACTTGCCGCGCCCCTCCATCCCGATGTCCTCGGCGACGGTGATCTGCACATGGTCGATGTGCTCGCGGTTCCACAGCGGCTCCCACAGGCTGTTCGCGAAGCGGAAGACGAGGAGGTTCTGGACGGTCTCCTTGCCGAGGTAGTGGTCGATGCGGAACACCTGCGACTCGTCGAAGACCGATGCAATGGTGTCGTTCAGGGTCTTGGCCGAGGCGAGGTCGTGGCCGAACGGCTTCTCGAAAACGACCCGCGACCACGGCTC
>Ga0209415_10003645_pt1 | contig 28642 bp, 29 predicted proteins | sample PeaSoiSIISIP2007_FD_187696 | JGI IMG/M metagenome (GOLD analysis project Ga0209415, IMG submission 187696) | Peat soil microbial communities from Weissenstadt, Germany - SII-SIP-2007 (SPAdes) (version 2) | ecosystem: Environmental > Terrestrial > Soil > Wetlands > Peat | place: Germany...
TATGCGGATAGGATGCACGTTTGGACGACAGCGGAAGGACCTTGTGCATGGCCAAGAGGGACCTGCCCTTCGGCAGCGAATTTTCACCGTCGCAGATAGATCTTAAAGAATTGTTGGAGTTCGCTCGCGAACATGGGGGCAACTGGAAGGCCTTTGAGATTGCGGTCCGGGACCGCTACTTCGCCCGCAACGATACGACCGATTACAACAAGCGGAAATTGGCCAACAACACCAAGTTGGCCATGATCGCATATGGGTTGATCGACCGGGACGCGCGATTAACTCCGCTCGGCGAGGAATTGCATGGCATTCGCGCAGACACCGCTGCTGTTAATGCGAAGGTTGCGGGACATATTCTCAAAAACCTTCACGGGACCACATTGGTGCAATGCGTTCTCGACATGCAAGCCGGGGCCGAGACAGTCGACCTTGAGAAATTGCGGGCATGGCTGGATGAACGTGGAATCCACTTCCCGCGTGGGGGCAAGCATCCCAGCATAATGCGACTTTGGCTGGAGAAAGCCGGCGTGTTCGTCTCCGGCTGGCGGGTAAACGAGACCCGTTTTCGCCAAGTGCTGGGGGTTTCAACAGAGGAAGTAGAGGCACTAGCCCATTTGAGCACCGAGCAACGGGCCTATCTCAAGACGCTGGCGAATCTGCCGGGCCCAGGGCCGCATCTGTCCAACCAAGTCGAGAAACTTGCGACTGCCACATACGGTATTAAGTTCAGCGAGAAGAACCTCCCCAAAACCGTGTTGTACCCACTTTCAAAGGCTGGGTTCATCACCCTGGCGCGCGGCACTAAGGCCGATGGGCGCGGGGCCAAGCCGTTCCTTGTGAGCGGGACCGACAAACTACAGGCCGAGATTGTGGGGCCATTGCTAACACAGCTTGAACAGCAGACCGAAAGCGACATTCGCCCCTTGTTGCGTAAACCATTGGCTGACGTTTTGGCCGACCTGAAAGCCGGCAATAAACATACGCGGGGGCTGGCTCTTGAGGCGCTGGCGTTCAAACTCATGCGGCTAATCGACCTCACTTATGTGGCGACTCGCCTGCGCGGTGCCGCCACGGGCGGGGCCGAGGTGGACGTGATCTTTGAAAGCAGCCGCCTTGTCTTTTCCCGGTGGCAAGTTCAGTGCAAGAACACAGATCGGGTATCATTGGACGACGTGGCGAAGGAGGTGGGTTTGACCCACCTCTTGAAAAGCAACGTGATTGTGATTGTGAGTACCGGCGAGATCGGACCGGAGGCTCGGAAGTACGCCAACAAGGTCATGACCGATTCTAACCTTTGCATTGTGATGGTAAACGGTGAGGATGTGGAGCAGATCGAGAAAAGTCCTGCCACAATCGTGGATGTATTCCACCGCGAGGCCAAGCACGCGATGAAAATCAAGGCCATTGAGGTTTAGCGGATGCAGTACACGGTAAGGAAGCTAATCAACGGCGTGGTGTACCACCGCACCAAGCACGGTCGGATTTACCTAGGTGATTCTTTGGAGGTGATGGCCGGCGAATTCAAGGACGATTCCGTTGACCTCATTATGACCAGCCCACCCTTCGGATTGGTCAGAAAAAAGGACTACGGCAATGCCGACGCCGACCAGTACCTTCGATGGTTCCGACCATTCGCCGAGGGGTTCCGGCGAATCCTGAAAGACACCGGCAGCCTAGTGATTGACATCGGCGGCGCGTGGCAGCCCGGGTTGCCTGTTCGCAGCTTATACCACTTCAAGCTGCTCATCATGCTTTGCGACGAGTACGGGTTCCATCTTGCCCAGGATTTCTATTGGTGGAACCCGTCGAAATTGCCGACGCCTGCGGAATGGGTAACGGTGCGGCGATTAAGGGTGAAGGATGCGGTCGATTGCATCTGGTGGCTCTCAAAGACGCCTTGGCCTCAGGCGAGCAACCGGCGGGTGTTACAGCCCTATAGTAAGAGCATGCGCGATCTGTTGAAGAACGGATACAAGGCCATGAAGCGACCGTCTGGCCACGATATAAGTGAGAATTTCAACCGCGACAACGGCGCGGCCATCCCACCGAACCTGATCGCACTCGCCAACACCGAAAGCAACAGCGGTTATCTCCGCTACTGCAAGGAGCACGGCATCAAAGCTCATCCTGCCCGGTATCCCGCCGGCTTACCTGAATTCTTTGTGCGCATGCTTACGGACCCAGGGGATATGGTTTACGACCCTTTCGGGGGAAGTTGCGTGACCGGCGAGGTTTGCGAACGTCTCGAAAGGCAATGGGTATGCAGCGAGCTTCGCGAGGATTACTTACGAGGGAGTATGGGAAGGTTTATTAACCCTTCACCATCGCGGCAATCCACCTTGTACCCGCTGGCCGATGCGGATGATGAGGCCAACCACTACAAGATCCCAGTCCCAGGCCTAATGTGGAATGGCGCAAACGGAGATCATTTGCCTAAAGATGGAGGCAGAAACGGACAGCGAAAAAAACGGCAGCGATAGAAACAGGATCATAAGCCAATTGTCGAGCGAATGGCCGGCCCGAAGGGACCTGGCGCGGCATGCAGGATTTCTAGCGGGGTATCCGCGACATCCGCGGTTAAATGAATCCCTTTCCTGGTAACTCCCGTGCCCGAAGGGAAAGCGCGACCGACGATGAACAATCGCCAAATATTTTCCTTGCAAATGGGAGCGATGTTAGGTAAAAGTTACGGGTCATGCTGCGTGATGGGTCGGTATCCGCGTTTGCGCACAACACGGCGGGCAAGCCCGCCGGCTACACGGGAAAACTGACCCGAGTAGGGGGAGGGGGGGTGGAATGGGACATTTTGGGGCATAGTGTGACATTTTCCACGACTCAAGTCGGGTATTTCCAACCCGCCTCCGCTCAAGTTTTCGGCCGTTTTGGTCCGATAATCGGGCAATATGGAGGTCTCCATCTATCGCCTGCGCACGCGGGACGTGCTCACGTTGTGCGTGCTGGCCCTGCTGCTGCTCGGGGTGGTGATGGTGCAGTCGGCGTCGGCTGGGGTGGCTATGCGAACGGACTGGCAATGGTCGGCTAATGGGATCAGGGATGCCATATTCGCCGGGGTGGGATTGGCGACGTTTTTTCTCGTCGGGGCGCTCAACTATGCGTGGATCGGGCGGGTTGTAAGAAGCCGATGGCGAAGCCCGATTTTCTGGCTGCTGATTATCACGGTGTTGGCGAATGTGCTAGTGCTGATTCCACATGTGGGAATGGCGGTCAACGGGGCGCGGCGATGGCTGCGGATTGGGCCGATGCAGATTCAGCCATCGGAGTTGGCCAAGTGGGCGGTGGTGATTTACCTGGCATATTGGCTGGCGCGGCGGCCGGTGAATTTGGATCGGTTTTTTTCAGGGTTCCTTCCGACGTTGATCCCTGTCGCGGCGATTTGTTTGCTCGTCGTCGTCGAAGATTTCGGGACGGCGATGCTGATCGCGCTGGCGGCGCTGATCCTGCTCTTGGTGGGGAGAGTGAAGTGGTGGCATCTGGCGATCGTGATTCCGCCGATCGTTGCGGCGGGGTTGTGGTTCGTCATGCACAAGGAATATCGCTGGCGGCGGATTGCCGCTTTCGCCAATCCCTACGCCGCCCCGCAGCGCGAGGGGTATCACATGATCCAGAGCCTGCTGAGCTTCGCGACCGGCGGATGGACCGGGCGAGGTTTGGGCAACGGGATTCAAAAGCTGGGATATCTTCCGGAAGACACCAGCGATTTCATATTCTCCGTCATCTGCGAGGAGCTTGGGCTTTTTGGGGCAATGCTGACGATCGCGCTGTATCTGGGGATTCTGTACTGCGCGTGGCAGACGGTGAAAATGAAGGTGGATAATTTCGGCAAAATGCTGGCGTTCGGGGTGGGAGTGATGGTGACGTTGCAGGCGTTGATCAACATCGCGGTGGCGACGGTGAGCGTGCCGACGAAGGGTTTGTCTTTGCCGCTGGTGAGCGCGGGGGGAAGCGGATTGATCATCACGTGCGCTGCGCTGGGTTTGCTGCGGAGCGCGGCGAGATTTAAAAACCCGGCGGAAGCGGAGGCTTTGCCTTCCGCTGAGAGCGCCGATCCTCTGGCCATCCCCCCGCCGCGCGCCGGAGAGCGCAGCCCTCACGTCGTCAACGACGCGATGTGGCGTAAATTCACCACGGCGTGAATCGAGGACCGAGGGATGGCCATCCCTCGGCTTTGGAGGTCTGACATGCCGGTGCTGGAAATCGAATCGCCCATCAAGGAGCTTTACAAGGATTATCCGCTCGGCCGCACAGGAAGCGGGCTGGAGTTCATCAACCTGATGGACGGTTACCTGGCGTTTCTCTCCTTCGCCAACGCCGGGATGCTGAACAAGGGGAATCTGCTCTGCTTCGATTACGCGATCCGGAATTTGCCGTCTAGGAATCCGATGGTGGAAATCGGATCGTTTTCGGGGCTGTCAACCAACATAATCACCTATTTCAAGCGGAAACACGGCGTTGAGAACGACTTGTTCACCTGCGACAAATGGGAATTCGAGGGCGCGGGCGGCAACGTCGGCGATTCGGACATTTCCCATTCCGAGTACCGGGAATTTGTGAAGGCAAGCTACGTCCGCAACGTGAAGATGTTCAGCCGATCCGCTCTGCCGCGGACGATCGAAATGCTTTCGGACGATTTTTTCGACGCCTGGGGAAGCCGGCAAACGGTGACGGACGTGTTGGGCAAGCCGGCCAAGCTCGGCGGTCCGATCAGTTTCTGTTACATCGACGGCAACCATGGCTACGACTTTGCTCGCCGGGATTTTCTCAATACTGACCGGTTCCTGGAGCCGGGCGGATTCGTCCTGTTCGACGATTCGGCCGATGGATCGCAATGGGAAGTCTGCCGGGTCGTTGAGGAAGTCAAAAGTCTGGAAAATTACCGGCTGGTTGTGAAGAACCCGAATTATCTGTTTCAGAAACTGGGGTGAATCGCTCCTTAGCGCGGATTATTCACCGCCAAGGACACCCAGCGCGGCTTGGCCGCAACCGAAAACTTTTACCGCGAAGAAGCGAAGCAGCGAAGTTTCGCGAAGAATTCTCATATTTGATTTTTTCTTCGCGCAACTTCGCTGCTTCGCTTCTTCGCGGTAACGCATTTGACCATAACCTATCGAGCGGCAAAGCGGCGTGATCTTGGAAATCAGCGTGACGGTCCATCCAGCTTTTCCTCAGCTTCGGGCCGGCGAATGTAAATGGGGCCGAGTTTCATCACATCGGTGAATTCACCGTTGCGAGCCATGCGCCAGCCGAGCGTGGCGACGGTCGACGCCTGGGGCCGCCAAAGGGATTCGTCGGCAATGTGAATCTCGGGATCGGAAGCGGGGATGAATTTGCGGTGATAGGGAATTCCCTCGCCGATCAAATGCACGGGCCGGGGAGATTTGGCCAGGATTTCGGTCAAAGAAGTGAGCTGGGCCGGGTGGAGCGGGGTCCAGCCGGCGGGGGCGCGGGCGAATGCGGCGGAGAAAATCTGGTCGCGTTTGGCGTCGAGGACGATGAGGACGTTTTTGGCATCGGGCGGAGCGTTCTCGGCGATGACGCGCACCGAGGGCACGGCGACCAGGGCCACCCCGGTTGCCCACGCGAGAGTTTTTGCCAGGGTGATGCCGATGCGCAAGCCGGTGAACGAGCCGGGGCCGGCCGAGACGTAAATCTCGCGGATATCACGAGGTGCCCAATGAAGTTGCCGGCACAGCGCGTCGATCGCGGGGATGATTCGGGCGGCGTGTTGGCCGAAGGCAAAGCCTCCGCTCAGGCCGTGGGGGAAGGAGTCTTGGAGAAGTGTGTGGCCATCCTCGGCCAGGGCGACGGAGCCGAGGCGCGAGGAGGTTTCGATGGCCAAGGCGCGCATGCTCATTTCGAGGAGGTCGATTCGGAGGACTGGCTGCGGTCGCGCCAGAAGAAGAGGAAAATCAGCACCAGCGCCAGGATGGCGGCGCCGATCCACATGGAGTATTTGAATTCGCGGACGCGGTGGACCATGGCCGGGCCATATTCGCCGCCCCAGTATCCGACGCACATGAACATTCCACCGCTGGCGATGGCGGCCAGTCCGTCGGCAATGATGAATTTGAGGAATTTAAGCCGGCTGGTGCCGGCGGCGATCACCATGGCGCCGCGGATGCCCATGAACAGGCGACCGAGCGCGACCATCCAGACGCCGTATTTCTGGAAGAGCGCTTCGGCTCGCAGGATGCGCGAGGGCGTGACGTGTTTTCCGACGATGGGAACTTTGGAAATCTGTTCGCCGTAGCGATAGCCGAGGGTGTAGAGGACGCAGTCGCCGCCGATGATGCCCAGCCACGCCAGCGGGGCGGCGACGGCAAGTTGCATGTGATGGTGGTAGATGAGAATTCCCGCGGCGATCAGGGGGACGTCTTCGGGCAGGGGAAACCCCAGGCCGCAGGAAAACAGCAGGCCGAACAGGGCGCCGTAGCTTCCCCTGAGAAGCCAACCCTTGACCGTGTTGACCTCGAAATAGACTGCCAGGGCGAGCATTAAATATTAATACCAAGCATCAGATGTAATACATGGCCTGTTGGAGGTTGGCGAACTTGCTGACCTGCTCCATGAGTTGTTCGAGGGACATTTTATCCAGGACGTCGTCGGTGGCCTGGGTGAGGCGTTCATTGACCAGTCGCACGGCGGCCTTGCCGGGGGAGAGGTCCGCGGTGGCAACGGTTTCGCGTTCCTTGACGGTGAGGCGTCCTTCGAGCCTGCGGATGAGATCGCCGACGTTGATTTCACGGGGCGATCGCGAAAGGCGATACCCCCCGCCGCTGCCGACTTTGCTTTCGAGGAATCCGCCGCGCCGCAGCGCCAGCAAGATCGCTTCGAGGAATTTGTTGGGCAAATCCTCCTGCTGGGCCAGGTCGCGGGATTGGATAAATCCGGTGTGCCAGAGCCTGGCTAACTGGACCACTGCCCGTAACCCGTATTCCGTTCGCTTGGAAAGTCGCAACCTGTCTCCGCACTAAAGCCATAGGAATAGTAAGGGATGGGGCGATGGGGTCAATGGGAATGGATGAAAAATGGTCATTTGTCATTGGTCATTTGTCATTTGCAAGGCGATTCCGAATCGGCGATATCAGTGACAAATGACAAATGACAAGTGACAAATGACCAATGACAAGTGACAATTCTCGACACGTTATGGCCCCGTCACCTCTTTCTCGCCGGCGGTTTTTGGAGACATCGGGGGCCGCGTTGGCGGCGGCATCATTGGCGAAATTCGGAGCCGGAGCATTGCTGGCGGCCGACGACCGGGCGGCCGGGCCGACCAAAACCCTGGGATTCGCGTTTGTCGGACTTGGCGGGTTCGCCATGAACCAGCTTCTGCCGGGAATCTCGCGATGCAAGTTTTGTAAACCCGTGGCGCTGGTCAGCGGACATCCCGACAAGGCCGCGGCAGTGGCCAGACAATACGGGATCGAGTCCGCCAATATCTACAGCTACGAGAATTTCGATTCGATCAAGAATAACCCGGGGATCGACGTGGTCTACATCGTGTTGCCGAACGGCATGCACGCGGAATATACGGTGCGGGCGTTTGGGGCCGGGAAACACGTGATGTGCGAAAAACCGATGGCGAATACCGTCGAGGAATGCCGGCAAATGATCGACGCCGCCAAGGCCGCGGGAAAGAAATTGCAGATCGGGTATCGGATGCACTGGGACGCGCCGACGCTGGCGTGCATCGACGCGTTGCGCAACAACGAGATCGGTCCGATCCAGATCATCGAGACGGAAACGGGATTCACGATCGGCGACCCCAGCCAATGGCGTCTGAACCGCAAGCTAGCCGGCGGCGGCTGCCTGATGGACATCGGCATCTATTCGCTCAGCGCCGCGCGCTATCTCAGCGGCGAAGAGCCGACGGAAGTTTTCGCCCATACTTATCAGGACACGGCCGATCCGCGATTCAAGGAAGTCGAGCAAAACTGCGATTTTCAATTGAAGTTCCCGAGCGGAGTCCTGGCGAGCTGCCTGTCGAGCTACAACGCGAACCTGAACCGATACGCCGTGCATGGGAGAAAGGGATATTGCGTCCTGGAACCCGGGCAGTCGTATTGGGGCGTGAAGTTTCAGATCAGCCGGGGCCGCGGACTGGAGGCCGTGGACGTGAACGAGGCGGATCAATTCGTCGGCGAAATGGACGGCTTCGCCCAGGCGCTATCCGGCAACGCGCCGTTCAAGGCCACGGGCGAAGAGGGGTTGCAGGATTTGCGGATTATGGAAGCGATTTACGAATCGGCGCGAGAGGGAAAGAGCGTGAAGGTTTAGAAGCTCTCTCCTCTCGCCCCGAAGTACCGGACGAGGGGAAAGGTGCTCGGGGCGAATTGGGTTACCAGGAAAACCTAAACCGCCGTGGCCTGCTGGAATTCCTTGCGGCGATCGGCCATCTGGGCTTTGAGGCGGGCCAGGATGGAACTGTGCATCTGGCTGACGCGGCTTTCGCTGAGGTCCAGGGTCAGGCCGATCTCCTTCATCGTCATCTCCTCGAAATAATAGAGGATGATGATGAGTCGTTCGGCGCGGGAAAGGCCCTTGGTCATCAGTTCCTTGAGGTCCTTGCGCTGGACTTCGCGCACGGGGTCCGCGCCGCGTTTGTCCTCCAAGACGTCGATTTCACGGACGTCCTTGTTGCTGTCGGTCTCGAACCACTTGCGCGACAGCGACACGACGCCGACGGCGCTGGCGTCCTTGGCCATTTTCTCGAATTCGGGGATGGAGACCTTGAGGCGATGGGCGATTTCGTTGTTGGTGGGGGATCGGCCGAGTTCGGCTTCCAGGCTCTTGGCGGCGGTGTCGAGCTTGTGGGCGCGCGAGCGGACGAGGCGCGGGACCCAGTCCATCGAGCGAAGCTCGTCCAGGATGGCGCCGCGAATCCGGGGAGCGCAATAGGTTTCGAATTTGACGCCGCGGTCCAGGTCGAAGGCATTGATCGCGTCCATGAGGCCGAAGATCCCGGCCGACATCAGGTCGTCCAGTTCCACCTCATCCGGAAGTTTGACGTGAATGCGTTCGGCGTTGTAGCGGACGAGATGGAGATAGTTCTCCATCAGGGCATTCCGCAGTTTTTCCGATTTGGATTTCTTGAAATCGAGCCAGACTTGTCTGACGTCCTTGATCGGCTTGGCCATGAAACCTCCCGGTCCGTGGGTCTTGAACGCGGTTCGCATTTTCAGCCTCTACGGCGAGGGCAAGCCCTTCGCCCAAAAAAAACAGACGTGGTCTCGCGGCGGTTGGAGCCGGCACAACACCACTTTCGTTTATCGGTCATCTTTGGCTACCTTGCTGTAACCTTTTTTCAATTTTTCTTCCTGGGACTTTAGATTTTCATCGAGCATTTTGCTGGCCATGGCGCCCAGGACCAGTCCGATAACCAGCGTAACCGCCATGGCCGTCAAAGCCCGCTGCACCGTGGTGGCGAAGGAGTTGTCGGCCTGGAAGCCGCCGACCACCAGACAAACCACGAACGCAAGCAGCGCCATGGCGCCGGCCATTCGATTAACCACGGGAATCTCCTATTCTCTGAAGCATGGTTTATTTCCTGAACCATCGGCTCATCCGGTTGAAGAAACCGCCGCCGTTCACGTCCGCGCTGGGCGTCACGCCCCGCTGGAGGCGCATCGCCAGTTGGCTGATTCCCAGGCTGGCGGGGCAGTGGGGATTGGCCAGAAGGAACGGGGTGCGGCGGCGCACGGCGTTGGGAACTTCCGGGTCGGACGGGATGGACCCCGCATCCAGAACGTGCACGCCAAGGAATTGCCGCGCCACCTTGGCGATGCGTTCGTAGACCAGTTGCCCCTCGTCCCGCTGGCGAATCTGATTCACGAGCAGGCTCAGCGGCTGGGCGGGGGCATCCCGGCTGATGACTTTAATGACGGCATAGGCATCGGTAATGGCCGTCGGCTCGGGCGTGGTGACGACCAGGACCTGATCGGCGCTGCGGGTGAAGCTCAAGACGTTCGGGCTGATTCCCGCGCCGGTGTCGATCAGGATGACATCGGTTCGGGCTTCAAGTTCGGCCAGGGCGGTGACGAGGCTCTGGCGGTCATAATCGCTCAGATCGGCCATTCGGGCCAGGCCGGATGCGCCTCCGATGAGCTTAAATCCGCCGGGGCCGTCCACCATGACGTCCGCCAGTTCGCGTTTGCGCGCGATGACGTGGGAGAGATTGGACGGCAGATCGATGTTGCACAGCACGTCGGCGTTGGCCAGGCCGAGATCGGCATCCATGAGCACGACGCGCTTGCCGGCCGAGGCCAGCTTGATGGCCAGATTGACGGCGATGTTGCTCTTGCCGACGCCGCCCTTGCCGCTGGTGACGGCGATGACCGTGGCAAGGGCAAGCCTGTCGCCGGCAAGGGCAAGCCCTTCGCCGGCGAGGGTAAAGCCCTCGCCGGTTTGTCGTGCGATTCGCCGCAGTTGCGTTGCCTGGTCGATCAGAACGGACATGGGAGTTTCCTTCTTCTTTTCATTGCCTGTTTTGGTGCATCAGTCCGTGGTCCGGCCCGGCCAGAATGAGCTGGGCCAAGCGTCTGGGCTGGCCGACTTCGATGTCGTCCGGCACGTCCTGGCCGGTGGTGACGTAGGACAGGCCCTTGTTGACCTTGTGCACGACGTTCAGAACCACGCCGATATGAGCGGCCTCGTCGAGCTTGGTGAAGATGATCTTGTCCACGCGCACCTCAGCGAAGCGGGCGATCGCCAACTCGACGCACTGCTGGCTGGCGGTGGTGGAGAGGACCAGATGGACCTCGTCGGGCTTGGCGGCGGCGAGGAGGTTTTTGAGTTCGCTGAGCTTCAGGGCGTCGTTGGGGCTGCGGCCGGCGGTGTCGATGAGGATGAATTCGCATTTGTCCATGGAGCGCAGCGCCGCGGACAAATCCTCGGCGGTGCCGACCACGCTCAGCGGCGAGCCGATGATGTCGGCGTATTTTTTCAGTTGGTCGATGGCGGCGATGCGATAGGTGTCGAGGGTCACCAGGCCGACGCGGCGCTTTTCGCGGAGCTTGAGGTTGGCGGCGAGCTTGGCGATGGTGGTGGTTTTTCCGACCCCGGTGGGGCCGATGAGCGCCACGACGTGCGGGCCGACGGCCTTGGTGCGTACGATCGGCCCGGACGAAGGGAGATGCCGCTCGATTTGCTCGGCGATTTTCTGCCTGACGAATTCCGGCTGCCTGGCGTGCTCGGGGCGGATTTGCCTCTGGATGGTCTTGATCATTTCGGCGGCCAGTTCCTCGGCCACCTGGTTCTGGATGAGCTGCGAATAATATTCAAAAAGCTCCTCGGGAATTTCCGGACACTTGGCGCGGTTGGCATGGACGACCAGTTCCTGGACCATCGCCTTCAGGCCGGTGACTTCATGGAAAAGCCCTACCATGGCGATGTTCTGTCCGGCGGGGCTATCGATAAGTTGACGTCGCGCTTCGGGCTGGGGCTTGCTCGGCGCCGTCGCCGTGCGGCCCATTGGTATCGGCCGCGCGCCGCGACCGGCGGTGATCTCGAAGATTTCCTTGCGGCGCAGACCCAGCCATCGGTTCTTCACAAAGCTGCGTGTGTGCAGGATGACCGCCTGCGGGCCGAGTTCATGTTTCACCTCGGCTAACGCCGCGCTCATGGTATTGGCTTGAAATGTCCTGTAATCCATGACGTTGCACCTTCCACGATCCGTAAATCGGAGCCGAGGCTTCCAAGCGTCAGCCATTCGCTCCCACCATTGCGACGGCTTCGACCGTCGCTTCGGGCACGATCTCGTTGTAACCCAGCACGGCCAATTGGGGCGCGCTGTTTTCGATCATCCGCCGCAGGGCGCCGCGAATCTGCGGCCCGCACAAGAGGACGGCGGAGCGGCCGGCCTGCGTCAACTCCGCGGTCTTGGCGACGATATGTTGCACGATCTGCTGTGCGGTCTGGGGGGCCAGCGTATTGTTGGTGCCGCGTTCGCTGCGCTCGAGGTGGCTGTTGATCAGCTCCTCCAGGGCGGGGTCGAGCGTGAGGCACCACAACTTGTCGCGCTCGTCGACGTATTGCTTGCAGATGGTCCGGGCCAGCGAATGGCGGACGTATTCGCTGAGAACCTCCACGTCCTTGGTGCGGCTGATGTAGTCGCTGAGCGTCTCGAGGATGGTCTCCAGATCGCGCACGGGGACGCGCTCGCGAAGCAGGTTCTGCATCACCTTCTGCAATTCGCCCGGCTTGACCAGCGTGGGGATGACTTCCTCGATCAGGGCGGGGACGCGGGTCTTGAGATTGTCCAGCAGGTTCTTCACCGCCTGGCGCGACAGCAGTTCGTGGGCGTGGGCCTTGATGGTCTCGGTGAGATGGGTGGCGATGACGGCGGTGGCCTCGACGACGGTGTAGTTGTGCAACTCCGCCTGTTGGCGCTGCGATTCGGTGATCCAGTAGGCGGGCAGCCCGAACGCCGGCTCGATGGTCTGCGTGGCGCCGATGAGGGGCCCCGTGGTCGCGCCGTTGTCCATCGCCAGGAACTGCTCCGGATACGCCACGCCCTTGCCGACGATCTGACCCTTGATGCGGACGACGTAATCGTTGGCGCCAAGCTGAATATTGTCGCGGATGCGAACGGGGGGGACGATGATTCCCAGGTCGAGGGCAACCTGCCGGCGGATCATGCTCACACGGTCCAGCAGATCGCCGCCCTTGGAGGCGTCCACCAGCTTCACCAGCCCGTATCCGACTTCCAGTTCCATGGTGTCGAGATCGAGGAATTTTTCGACTTTTTCCGGCTCTTTTTTGGAGGCCTTATCCCTCTCACCGGCGGCGACAACGCGGGCGGCCTTGCTGCGGCCCCGCGAGATCGTGACCGCCAGCCCGCCGCAGCAGCATCCCAAAATCATCAGCGGAACCTTCGGCAATCCGGTGAACATCATCAACACGATGAACACGCAGGCGACCATCAGGGCCTTGGGCTTGGCGAAAACCTGGTTGAGGACTTCATCGCCCAGATTGGTCTTGCTGCTGGTGCGGGTGACGATCAACCCTGCGGCGAGGGAAACGATGAACGCGGGGACCTGGCTGGCCAGGCCGTCGCCGATGCTCAATTTGGTGTAAAGGGAGAGGCAATCCAACACGTTCCATCCGTGCTCGAACATGCCGACGTAGAGTCCGCCGAGCACGTTGACGAAGGTGATGATGATGCCGGCGATGGCATCGCCGCGCACGAATTTGCTGGCGCCATCCATGGCGCCGTAGAAGTCCGCCTCCTGGGAAATGTCGCTGCGCCGTTTGCGGGCCTCGGCCTCGTTGATGATGCCGGCGTTGAGGTCGGCGTCGATCGCCATCTGTTTGCCGGGCATGGCATCCAAAGTGAATCGGGCGGCGACTTCGGAGATGCGGGTGGCGCCCTTGGTGATCACCGCGAACTGAATCACGCCGATGATGATGAAGATGATGACCCCGACGGCCAGCGAGCCCTTGGTGACGAAATCGGCGAAGGTGTAGATGACCTGGCCGGCGCTGGTGAGGGCGGTGGTGGCATCCGCCGCGCGGTCGCCGGCCGTGAGAATCAGGCGCACGGTGGCGACGTTGAGCACGAGTCGGAAGAGCGTCAGCGCCAGAAGCAGTGATGGGAAGACCGACAATTCCAGGGCGCTGGAGACGTAGATCGTGGTGACGAGCACGATGATCGACAGGGTGATGTTGAAGCAGAGAAGAATGTCCAGGACGTGGGGCGGCAACGGAACGAGGATGACCAGCACCAGGCTGATGAAGGCGACGGGGAAGACCATCGCCCGGTTCTCGCGAAGCTTGAGGAGCAGAGGATGGGCGGGAATCGCAGCCATCTGGTTAATATGCCGACCCCGCGGCGTTCGTCGCCGCGGCGGAGCTTGGCGCCGCGGCGGAGTTGCGCACCGCCACTAAATGTTTTCCGGTGAGTTCGTAAACATAGGCCAGGATTTCGGCGACGGCGGCGTAGAATTCCTCGGGGATTTCCTGGCCGACGTCGACCATGCGATAGATGGCCCGAGCCAACGGCGGGCGTTCGATGATGGGGACGCCGGCCTCGGCCGCGAGCAGGCGGATGCGCTGAGCCATGAAATCGACGCCCTTGGCGACGACCTTGGGGGCGCGCATCTCCGCCTGCTCATATTTCAGAGCGACGGCGTAGTGCGTGGGATTGGTCACCACCACGTCCGCCTTGGGAACGTCCTTCTTGAGCCGTTGCATGGCGCGTTGTGTGGCGATCTGGCGGCGGCGCTGCTTCATCAGCGGATCGCCTTCCATGCTGCGCATTTCGTCCTTCACCTCCGACTTGGTCATGCGCAGCGTCCGCTCGACGCGGAAACGTTGGAAGACGTAATCGATGATCGCCAGGATCAATAGCAGCACGCCGATGCGGATCCCAATGGAAAAGATCATGTCCGCGGCGAACGCGAAGAGCTGGAGATGCGAGAGCCGCTGGACGGCGATGATCTGTCCGAGCCTCCCCCCCACGGCCGACCAGGCGACCAGGGTGACGAGCCCGACCTTGAGCAGATTCAACAGCAACTGCACCCCGCCCTGGCCGAACCCGAAAATCTTGTTGAGTCCGCGCACCGGATTGAGGGCCGCGAAATTGATCGCCAGCCGCTGCGGGCTGAAATTGAATCCGACCTGGGCGAGGTTGGCGACGATGACGATGAACATGGCCCCGCCGAGCAGCGGGGCCAGCGCGATGGCAACCGTGTTGAGGTTGTGCACCATTTGCTCGCCGACGCCGAGCGTGCGGAAATCCGACATCGAGGATCGGGAAAGCATCTGGGCGAGGAGGTCGCGGAGGGCGGACATGACGCGGACGCCGAACCATTTCATGAGAATCAGGCCGCCAATAAGCAAAACGGAGCTGGTGAGGTCGTGGCTGCGCGCGATGTTGCCCTGCTGGCGGGCTTCGGTACGCCTGCGCGGGGTCGGGGCTTCGGTCTTGTCACTGGCGGATTCTGCCATAACGGAACCTCAAGGCTCATCGCCCGGAATACGATTGCCAGGCGAGCTTCACCCCGCTCAAAAGGTTGATACGGATAATCGAGCTGGTCAGACCCAATCCCACGATCAGGACCAACATTCCAACCAGCGCCCGCACGGAGATGCCGGCGGTCATGATGTTCAATTGCGGAACGGTTTTCCCAACGAATCCCAGCACCAGATCGACGACCAGCATCGTGACCAGCATGGGGGCGGCCAGTTGCATCGCCAGCACAGTGGCTCCCTGAAATACGGCGATGATGGTGTCAAGCAGCGGCTGATTGATCGAGACGGTGAGCAGCGGCAAGGCGGTGAAACTGTCGAATACGCCTTTGACCAGGGCCATGTGCCCGCCGATGGACAGGAAGATGAGCAGGGTGAGGAAGAAGTAGAGATCGCCGACGACCGTCCCCCCGCCGCCGTACTGGGGGTTGAGCGTCTGACCGAGGTTGAGGCCCATCTGGGTTCCGATCATCTCACCGGCCCATTGGCCGGCGACGAAGATGAGGCTGAGGATGAGTCCAATGGCGGCGCCGAAAATGATTTCGCCCGCGATGGCCAAGGCCAGTTCCCATGCGGATTGGGGGATGGCGACGCGGAGGGAAAGCGTCGGGGCAATCGACGCCGCCAGCACGCAGGCCATCATCGCCTTGATCCGCTTGGGGACTTGCTGGCTGCCGAGCAGCGGCGCCCAAATCATCATTCCGCCGATGCGAAACAGCACCAGCACGTAAACGGGAATGAAATTGATCGCTGCCTGCACCATGGAAAGCAATTACCGAACGTGACCGCTGGTGAACATGTCGAACGCGTACTGAACGAGGCGATGGCTCATCCAGGGCATGAGCGTGATCGCCGCGACGACCATGGAGACGATCTTGGGAATGAAGGTGAGCGTTTGCTCCTGAATCTGTGTCAGCGCCTGGAGGAGCGAGACGAAGATGCCGACCACCAGCCCGATGACCAGCATCGGCGCGGAAATCACCATGGCGAGCAAAAGCGTATTGCGGATCAGTTCCGAGGCTTGATCTGGAGACATGCGCACCCTTCCTTGAGTACCACTTAAGCCCATCCTTGGGCCGAACAGCTACATGACAAAACTACCCATCAGGCTGGCGGTAATCAAGTGCCAACCATCGACCAATACGAACAAAAGCAACTTAAACGGCAACGAAATCAACACCGGAGGCAGCATCATCATCCCCATGCTCACCAGGACCGACGAGATCACCATGTCGATGATGACGAACGGAAGATAAACGCGAAAGCCGAGGAGAAACGCGGTCTTCAGCTCGCTGAGCATGAACGCGGGGATGAGCGTCATCGTACCGACGTCGGCAAAATGTTTGGCGCGCGGCTGATGCGCGAACGTCATGAACAAATCCACATCCGATTCGTTATGGCTCTGCCTGATCTGGTTGATCATGAAGTCGCGCACGGGCGTCTGGGCTGCGGCGAGCGCGTCGGTTTGGGAGATTTTCCCGTTGAGGTACGGCTGAAGGGCGCGATCGTTCACGCGCTGCCAGGTCGGCGACATGATCAGGAACGTCATGAACATCGCCAGCCCAACCAGGATTTGATTGGGGGGAAGCTGCTGGGTGCCCATGGCCTGGCGCAGAAGGGCAAAGACGATGATGATGCGCGTGAAGCTGGTCATCATCAGGAGAATTGACGGCGCCAACGAAAGCACGGTCAACAGGACGATGATCTGCATCGCCGCCGAGAAATTTTCGCGCTTGGAGAGATCGGGGATCTGATGCTCGACCGCGGAAAGGGGATTGTCCTGGGCAACCGCCGACGGCGGCGGAGCCGGGGCTTGATCGGCGCGAGCAAATGCGGGAAAGGTCAGAAGAAGCAGAGCCGCCCACGTACCCCATACGAACTGATTCACGAGAGCATCCTTTCTCATCGTGTCGTAACGCGCCGCGGTTTATAACACACGCGCCGCTGAAACGGTAGAGGGAAGCGGTGAATCCGGGGATTTTTCGAAAGGATTTTTTGATTTTCGCGCCGGGCCGCGACGGCGCAAATTATGCGCGGCCGATCTGACGCGCCACGTCGCGGACTTTGTCGCGAAGCCCGACCAGTTCTTTTTGCGTCTCGACCAGGGATGGATTATCCGCCAGGGATGGATTGTCCGCGTCGATTTCGTTGGAGTTGTCGAACCGCTCGCCCTCGGCCGGCTGGGGCACGTCGTCGGTGAAGTCCTTGCGGGCCCGGCCGAAGAGGGATTCGAACCGGCGGGCCATGGAGATCGATTCATCGCGGGAGCGGGCCAGAATGCCGGCGATTTCGTCGGGATCGGTGATCTCACACAACGGATTGAGGTGGGCGCCCGTGTCTCCCACCAGAACCAGTCGTTTGCCGAATTGTATCACCAGCAGATGTTGCTTCGGCGAGATCGAAGTCCGGGCTAAAATCTTGACCGCTGAAGTCGCACGATGGATCGCCGCGCCGGGGAAGACCCGCCTGGCCGCCGCGCGCAGCAGGAAAATCAACGCGACAACCCCCGACAAAGCCATCAGCACGCGGGTCACGTCAAACGAACTGGAGGGAGCGGGCTGGGGGGCGGATTTGTCCACGGCCGGGGCCGAGGTTTCGGGAATAATGGGGCTGGATTCGAGCGCATCGTCCGTCGGCGCAGGCGCAGCGGCGTTCAACGACGCGCCCCTGGCCGCGGATGCAAGCAAAAGCGTCAGAAATGCGGCGGCGATCACGCACCGAAGCCCTGCATGTACATGCGGGGCTGCCGCCGGGGGATTGGGCGTCACACCGCCTCCTCTTTCGCTCCCGGGACGATTTCGTTCACGCGGACGCAGAAATTGTCGTTCAGAACCAGCACTTCGCCGCGGGCCACGAGCCGGTCGTTCACGAATACGTCCACCGGATCGCCGGCGAGTTTGTCCAGTTCCACCACGCTGCCCTCGCTGAGCTTGAGGACCTCATCGACGAGCATTCGGCTGCGGCCAAGCTCGATCTTGACGTTCAATTCGACATCGCGGAGCAGGTCGATGCTGGAAACCTGAGCGTCGGCCATGACCTGCTGAAAGCTGGGGAGCTTGAACGCCTCGGCATCGTTGCCGGGCACTTCGGAAGCGGCGGTTGCCGGATCTTCCGAACTCGCCTGCTTGAGGAGTTGTTCGACGGAGAGCGCCTTTCCCTCGGCGGCTTCGGTGCCATCGGGGCTTTCGAAATTGGCCTGCTTCAGGAGGGCGTCGATGGATTCCTTGCTGACGGGCGCGTCCTGGGCCGCGGCCTCGGCGGGAGCGGGCTGGGGGGCGGCTTCGCCAGGCGGGGCGGCGGCTTCGGCAGGTGGCGCGGCGGCTTGGGCCACAGGCGCTGCGGCTTCGGCCGGCGGCGGCGCGGGCGCTTCAGCGGGCGGCTGTGACGGTTGTGGTGGTTGCTGCGCTGGAGAATCCCCGGGAGGAGGCTGCTCTGCCATGGGTCACCATCCTTGGCGATCGCGCGGCGGCTCACCGGCGCGCCGTTAGTAATCCGCAGGGAACGGAATGCACTGCGGAATCAGAACATCGTCGATCAATCCATCGCCGACGATTTCGTCCAACTGGTACTTCACCTGTCTCCGGAGCGTTTCAAGCCCCGGCTCGGCTCCGCCCCCGAGTTTGTCGGGGTCGGACTCGGCAATTATGGTCCGGACGCGGTCCTGGATCAAGGCGTCGTGCTCGCCAATTGTCGATTTTACTTTATCCGCCGATTCCTTCTTCACCGAAAGCACGATCTTCACGTCGTAAAGGAAGGTCTTGCCGCTGCGTTTGTTGGGGAATCGGGATTCGAGCAACGGCAGTTCGATCGAGCCGCTGGGGTCGACAGATGCGGATTTGTCCCCCTCCGCGCCCTCGGCCCTCTTGACCGGGGTGGTAAGATCCGCGGCATTGGCATTCTTCGGGCCGCCGGCGAGGAATTTGAACCCGGCGAAGAGCACGATGGCTTCCACCACCATCACGCCGCCGATCAACACGGGGGTCTTGGTGAGAAACGCCACCTTGCTGGCCGCAGCCGGGGCGGCGGCCGGCGCGGCTTCGGGTTTACCCGACGCCTTCTTGTCGGCCGCCGGAGGGGCTTCCGACTTCTTCTCCACTTTTTCTGCCATGATCGTCTATGTCCTTTATTTTGGTCCGATAACGGGCAAGGCGCTTGGCCGGGCCCAGATCACTATCGGCTCAAAAAGGACGGGACTGGACGAATCAGTCGGTAATGGGCCTGCGGATCACGCGGGCATACTCGATTGCCCGACGGGTGACTTCGGAAATCGTTTCCCGGACCATCATCTTTTCACCGGTGTCACAGCAAACCAAAGTATCCGGCGTCGATTCCAGGTAGCGAATTTTTTCCGCGTTCATCACGAACGGCTGGCCGTTAAGACGCGTGAGTGTAATCATGGCGAATCCTCATTTTTGGGAATCCTCATCTCTGGGAATTGAGCAGGTCGGTCAAAAGCTGGTCGCTGGTGGTAATCACTTTGCTGGAGGCGCTGAAGCCGGTGGAAGCAAGAATGAGGTTGATGAATTGCTGGGACAGATCGACGTTGCTTTGCTCCAGGGCGCCGGATTCGACCGTTCCCGTTCCGTTGGCGGTAGCGGCGCCGATGAGCGCCGTGCCGCTGTTGGGGCCTTGAATGAATACGTCGCCGCCCTGGTTGATCAGGCCGTTCGGATTGTTGAAATTGGCCAGAGCCACCTGGCCCAGGGCCTTGGTGAGGCCGTTGGTGAACTGTCCGGTGATCGTGCCGTCGCCCCCGACGGAAAAGGAGGTGAGCGTTCCGATGGGCTCGCCATCCTGCGTGTTCATGACGAGGTTGGAGTTGGTGCTGGACAGCGCGGTGGCACCCGAGAAATTGAGAGTAATGTTCAGCGGGCTTTGTGCGCCGCTTCCCGTTCGAACGATAGAGAGCTGGGTTCCGGTGCTGGACATTAACTGGCCGGAACTGCTGAAGGTGAGCGTCCCGCTGCCGACGATCGGGCCGTTGCCGCCCAGGTTATCGGGGCTGGTGGCATAGAAGCGCCACACGTCGCCGCCGGTGGCGGTCTTGCTTTCGAGCACGGTGGTGAGGTTGATGCTGATCGGGGTGCCGAGGGAATCGTACGCGGTGATGGTGGTGTTGGTGCTTTCGCCTGCCGCTCCGTCGGTGAACGTGCCGTCGGTGCCGTTGGTCATGTTGAACGGGCTGGTGCTCGTAGTGGTATCGACCAGCCCTTGCGATCCGAGCGTCAGGGCGTTGTCGGTTCCCGTGTTGCCGATGATCGTCAGTTGCGCCGTGGTGCCCGTGGTTTGCAGCGTGGTGCCTGGAGTGGGATTCCCCGCCTCGACGACGGTGGTGTTGATCCCCAATGCCTGATTGATGAAGTTCTCCAAATCCGAAACCGTGGACGTGGCCGTGACGGTATACGATTGGGAAGGCAAATCATGTCCACCCTGCGTCCCGGCAAGCGTGAGGACGTCGCCGACGTTCATCAGCGCCACCGGCAGAGCCGGCGGAGTCGCGGTGGAGACCAGATTGCTCAGCAGATCGGCCCCTGTCGGCGCGGTGCCGGCGACGGTGGAGAAAGCCTGGCTGGTCAGGATGGTTGACCCGCTGGCCACGGCGCCCCCGGAATCCAGATTTCCCTCGAGGCTGACGTTCTGGGTGGCGGCGGCGATGGTGGCCTGGCCCAAGGGAATCGTGAGGTTCTGTAGGGTTCCGGGAACGATGTTGCCCTGGGAATCGGTGCCGTATCCCTGCAAGAACCCCCCGGCGGCGGTCACGAGCTGGTCGGAGCCATTGAGGGTGAATGAGCCGTCCCGCGTGAATTCCTGCCCGTTGTTGGAGTTCACGACGAAAAAGCCGTCGCCGCTGATGGCCATGTCGGTGTCCACACCGGTGGTTTGAATCTGCCCGGCCGTGAAATTGGTGGAGATGGAGGCCACCTGCACGCCCATGCCCTCCTGGCTGGGGTTGGTGCCGCCGAAGTTTCCGTTGGGCGCGCTGCTGGATTGTTGAGTGACGTAGAATTGCGACGAGAACGCCACGTTGCTGGATTTGAACGCGGTGGTGTTGGCGTTGGCGATATTGTTGCCCACGACGTCCAACCAAGATTGGTTGGTGTCGAGGCCGGACAACCCTGTGAACAGTGAACTGGCTAGTGACATGGCAAACCCGCCTGAGAATCAAGGACTTCCGTTTGATCGAACTTCCGCCGCGACTCCGCCACAGGCGTCTGTGATCCTTTGTCCGCCGGTCATGACGACGTGCCGCTGGTTGTCGTGTTCGACGCCGGCGCGTTGGTGATCGCCGTCACGCTGCCCATCGCCAGCGTCGAACCGGTGTTCAATTGCAGGCTCACCCCGCTGCTGGTGATCTGAACCGCCGACACGATCCCGGTGATCGTGTTCTGGTTTGCATCCGTGCCCTGGACCTCCTTGCCGATCATCGCCGCCGCCGCGGAAACCTCGTTCTGCTGCACCATCCCCGACAGGTCGGACTGCATCGTCGTCGACGACTGAAGCTGGCCGATCTCGCTGATCTGTTGCAGCATCGTGTTGGGATCCGTCGGACTCAGCGGGTCCTGGTTCTGCAACTCGGTGATCATGAACTTGATGAAGTCGTTGGCCGTGAGCGTATTGGCGGACGACGTCGTGGAGGAACCCGCCGAGGCGGCCGATCCAAGGGTGGACATAAGTGAGTTGATGGCGCTCATAATGAAATTCATTTCGGCAGAAGTGTGATGGAGAATACAAAAAACCGACGGGGTAATTTGCGGCGGCGCGAAAAGTGCGCGGGCGTTCGGCGAAACCTGCGCGAAAGGCGGATCAAGCGACGAGATCGAGCGGATCGTTATCGCCGCGGATGCGCCGCCACATTCGCCGCAGCGTCTCGCGGCGCTGCTGCTCCTGCTGGGCGCTGCGTCCGTCGGAGGATTGCTGCCCGCGGTTTTCCGAATCGTTTCCCTTGCCGGAGGAATTGTCGGAGCTGGACGACTGTTGAACGTGCAGCCGGCCGACGCTCACGCCCTGAGTTTCCAGGGCATCCTTCAATTGCCCAAGCGTGTGGGTGAGCATCCGGGTAGCCTGGTCGTTGCTCGTCTGGAACGAGGCCGACATCACGCCGCTTTCCATCCGCACCGTGATCTGCATCGCGCCGAGATCGGGTGGATTCAGCGTGATGCTCATGGTCCCGCCATTGGGCAGCAGGCTGCCGTGGATCGTGGAAACAATCGAGGGCTGGTTTGCCTCGGCGAATTGAGCAACCGGCGATTGCCCAGCGGCGGATTGCGCCGCGGTGGCCGCCGGCTGGGCGTGATTCGCAGCCGCATCGGCCGGCGAGAAGCCTGGAAGCAATTGGGCAAACGTCGACGCCGTGGCATCGACGCCGGCATCCTTGGCTTTGCCCGGCAGTTGCGCATCGGCATCGGCGGCGGCGGTCGATTGCGCATCCGCCGACGCTTTATCTTGGGCCGCCGACGTATCCGCCGTAGAATCCGCCGATTTGAGCGGCGAGACGTTTGGACGAACGGTCGTCTGCTTCAACGTGGACGCATCAGTGGAAGCATTGTTATCAGTGGAATCATCGTTTGAGGCCGAACCGTCTGCCGTCGCGGTCTCGGCGGTGGCCGCGGCGACGGGTGGTTGCTGGACGGATGCCGTGGTCGACAGCGTGGTCGGATCGGGCGATGCTTGGGGTGCCGGCGCGGGCTGATCCGTTTTTGGAGCGGTCGGCTTGCCGGCAACGGTTTTCACATCAGGATTAGCTTTCTCGTCGGGATTCCCCGTGGCCGGATTCATCGCCTGGAGGGAAACAACCTTCGCCGGCATGGCGCGAACCGGGGCGGTCGCGTTTTGCGAGGAATCCGCAACGATCGCCGGTTCGTCCGCCGTCAAATCCGAATTCTGCGACTGAGGTTGGGGCTGGACCTCCGTCTCGGGTGCGTCCGGTGGGCTGGCCTTGGCATTCTGCTGCTTCTGCTGCGGATTGGACTTATCTTTCAGTTGGGCGGATTTCGTCTGCGTTTTTTTCGCGGCGGAACCTGCCGCGGCGCTGGCCGGCTGGGTCTGCGCCGGCGCGGAAGGCGCGGGTTTTGATTTCGCCTTGCTCAACTGCTGCGAAAAGCCGCTTGTCTCGGCCTGGCCGGTGGAATTGCTCGCCGCCGGCGGAGGCGGCGGAGGCGCGGGCTTCGGCAGAATATTGGCAATCGACGTGCTCATGATGGCTTTCCATCCGTTGAGGAGACCTGCGACTGACGAATGCGTTCCATGATCCTCTGGATGAATGCTGTTTCGTCCGTTGTCTTGAATTCCTTGATTATTTTTCCCGCCGTCCGCGCGTCCATCGCCTGGAGATACTGCTGGACCGTCGCCTCGCTGAGCGTCATGAAGATGGATTTGACCTGTTTTGGCGGCATGGCGGCGTAGAGCGCCAGGCTGCTCTGGAAGCCGGCGTCGTCCTGAAGCCGCTGGGCGGCCTGTTCGCGGTCCGCCAGGATCTTTTCCCGCTTGTCGAGCGTCGCCCGGTCGGCGGCGAGCTTCTGGTTGGCCAAATCGACCTGCTTCTGCAAGTCGGCCAACTCGCGCTGCCGTTGATCGATCTCCAGCATTTGGGCATCGAAGGTTTTGCGGAGGAATTCGACCTGCTGGACCGCCGACGTGCCGCCGCGGGCCAGCAGCTTTGACAGGTCCATCCGCGACGTCGAGCCGGTTCCCTGGGCGGCGCTGGGCACGGTGGTCGGGCCGGGCGCGGTTGACGGCCGCGAAAACATCACGTTCTTGATTTGCGAGATCTTCGCCTTATCCAAGTGCCCCGACCCGAAGAGATAGCCCAGGGCGCCGACCATCCCCAGGAAATTCAGCGCCAGGGTCAGGACCAGGATTCCGAGTATTTTTTTCATGCGGCCCCCGCGCCGGCCGGGGCAAATCGATCGTGCCCAAGCTGCATTCCGATATCATCCATTTCCGCGATGTCGCGCCGTTCCAATTGCTCGCGCCAGCGGGCATACTGCCGCTCCCGCAGCTTCTCGATGATTTTTCGTTTCTTGGCAGCCTCGGCGAGGTTTTGCTTGGCGCGGTCCAGTTGCACCTGAACGGCTGCCATTTTCTGGGCAATGTCCATGGCCTTGCGCTGCATGGCGACGGCGTAGCGCCGATGCGCCGCCAGGAAGGCCAAATCCAGCCGCCCAAGAAGCCGATTCGTCCGCAGATCGGCTTCGGAAGCGCGCACGGATGCGTCCAGGGCGCGAAGGTCGGCATCCAATGCCGACATCTGGCCTTGAATCAGCGCAAGCTCGCGTTTGCACTGATGTTCGAGGTTCGTGCGATGCCGAAGCACGCCGTCGAGTTGGAATACGAATCGGGCCATGTCGGTTCAAATCACTTTCCGGCGCTCGCCGGCGCGGGCCGGGGTTTCTGCGCCTGGGCCCGCAAGGCTTTTTCCAGTTGATCGATCCACGCCGACAACTCCGCCAACTGGCGCACCGACTGTTCCATGCTCATCGGCGCAGCCGAATCCTGCTGAAGGAACTGCAATATCCGTTGCCGCGATTGCACCGCCAGGTCGAATTCCGGATTGACGCCCGGAACGTAGGCGCCGATGTTGACCAGGTCTTCGATGTCCTGATAGACGGCGGTCAGGCCCAGAACGCGTTTGGCGTGCGCCAGTTGCTCGCTGGGCGCGACGTCGCCGCGAACTCGGCTGATGCTCTGCAACACGTCGATCGCGGGGAAATGGGAACGATTGGCCAGGGACCGGCTGAGCCAGACGTGGCCGTCCACGATCCCCTTGACCGCGTCGGCGATGGGCTCGTTGAAATCATCCCCCTCGACCAGGATGGTGTAGAACCCGGTGATGGAACCGCGCCGGCTGCGGCCGGCCCGCTCGAGGATTTGGGGCAGAAGGCCAAAGACGCTGGGGGGATACCCCTTGGTCGCGGGCGGCTCCCGCGCCGCCAGGCCGATCTGCCGCTGCGCATGGCACATGCGCGTGATCGAATCCACCAGAAGCAACACGTTCATCCCCTCGTCGCGGAAGAACTCGGCGATGGTGCATGCGACCTTCACCGAGCGCACGCGCAGCAGCGGGGCCTCGTCGCCCGTGCTGACCACCACCACGCAGCGCCGCAGCCCTTCCTCGCCAAGGATTTTCTGGAGAAATTCCTGCACCTCGCGGCCGCGCTCCCCCACCAGCGACACCACCGAAACGTCCGCGCTGGTGTGCTTGGCGATCTGGCCCAGCAGCGTGCTCTTGCCGACGCCGGGACCGGAAAAAATTCCCATTCGCTGGCCAAGCCCGCAAGTGTGCAGGGCGTCGACGGAGCGGATGCTGGTGGCGATCGGCTGGTCAATGTTGATGCGCGACATCGGGGCAACGGAGCGGGCGTCGATTCGGCGGCGCGTTCCCAACGGCAACGGCGGCCGGCCGTCCACCGGCTGGCCCAGGCCGTTGAGCACGCGGCCGAGCAGCCGATGCGTGCAGTTGACCGTCGGGGCGGCGGCGAGATTTTCCACGCGGTCGCCGCGGGCTACCCCGGCCGACGATTCCAGCGACATCAGCAGCGTCCGGTCGTGCTGAAACCCGATCACCTCCGCGACCGATTCCCTTGCGCCAAAACTCACGATCCGGCACAGCGAGCCGACCGGCAACGCGAGATCGCTCGCCTCGATCGTCAACCCGCCGATCGCCTGCACCTGGCCCGCCACGCGATACGGCAGCGCCGACTCCACGAAATCGACCTGCGAGCCGAGATAGGTCACTTGGCCTCCCCCGAGGGCTGAGGAAGAAGCTCGCCGATGATCTGGTCGAGTTGGGCATCCAGGTCGCCGTCGATTGTTCCGTGGGCCGTGAACACGCGCGCCCCGCCGGGAGCGATCGACGCATCTTCCGTCAGATCGACGTGTTTGAGTTGCGGCCAGGCGAGGAGAAGATTCGGAAGCTCGGCCTGAAGCGTTTTAAGTTGGGACGGATGGACGGCGACGCGCACGTCGGCGGCGTGAACCGCCAGGGAGAGCGCTTCGCTCAAATTCCGGGACAGGGTCTGCTCGTCGATGATGCCCTGCCGCTTGGTAACCTTGCGGGCAATCGCGCAGGCAAGGCGCACGACCTCGTTGATTCCGTGGGTTTGGAGTTGATCGCGTCCGTCGTCCAAGAGGCGTGCGGCCTGCGTGAGGGCGCCGATGAGCTGCGTCATCGCCGCGCCATGCTCGGCCAACGCCTGCGCGTGACCGGTCTTTTGCCCTTCCTCGAAACCCAGCGAATATCCCTGGCTGCGGCCTTGAGCCAAGCCGTCCGTTTTCGCCTGCTGGCGGTTTTTTTCAATTTCGGTTTGCGCGGCGGCGACGATCCCGGCGGCCTCGGCGCGAGCGCGCAGGATCACGGATTTGGCCGCCGCCTCGATGTCCCGCATCGAGAAGACCGACACGCTCATCGGAACATCCGCGGATTTGATGAGGCCCATGATGCCGCTCCAAGCAAACACTTTCGGCGCGTTCCCGCCGCTCATTAGGCCGAATCACACGACCATTTCCTTTTCGCCGCCGCGCCCGGAGATAATGATCTCGCCGGCATCCTCGAGGCGGCGGACGACGTCGACGATCTTCTGCTGCGCCGCCTCGACATCGCTGACCCGCACCGGACCCATGTATTGCATGTCCTCCTGGATCAACTGGGCCGCGCGTTCCGACATGTTCTTGAAAATCTTCTGCTTCAGCTCGTCGCTGGCGGTCTTCAAAGCCAGCGCAAGCTCGTCGTTGTCGATTTCCTTCAGCACGGACTGGATGCCCTTGTCGTTGACCAGCAGGATGTCCTCGAACACGAACATCAGCCGGCGAATCTGCTCGACCAGGTCCGGGTCCTCCGCCTCCAGCCCTTCCATGATCCCTTTTTCCGTCGAGCGGTCGGCCAGATTTAAAATCTCCGCCACCGTGTCCACCCCGCCGGCTTTTTCAAAGGTCTGGCTGACGATGTCCGACAGCCGATGTTCCAGCCCGCGCTCCACTTCCTTGATCACCTCGGGATTGGTCTGCTCCATGTTGGCGACGCGCTTGACGACCTCGATCTGCTTCTGGCTCGGCAGCCCGACGAGGATTTCGCTGGCCTTTTGCGGTGGAAGATGCGCCAGGATCAAGGCGATGGTCTGCGGATGCTCGTCCTGGATGAACGTCAACAGGTTTTCGCTTTCCGCCTTCTCAAGAAACGAAAACGGAGTCGACTGCACGTGCTGGGTGACCTGCTTGAGGAGTCGGCTGGCGTCGTCGTCGCCGAGCGATTTGCGGATCAGCGCTTTGGCATATTCCAGGCCCCCTTCGTTCGAAGACGAGTTGGCCAATGCCATGTTGTAGAATTCGCCGAAAACCACTTCGCGCTGGTCGATGGCGACGTCCTTGATGACGGCGATCTCACGGATGACCTCCTCGACGGCCTCGGGGGACAGACGCTTGAGGATCTCCGCAGCTTGCTCCTGGGTCAGGGAAAGCATCAGCACCGCGGCTTTGCGCACACCGGTAATATCTTCTTCCGCCATATCGCGTCAGGGCCGGCCTCTTGACGCCGGCCCCCTTTCACCCGTTAATGGTTAAGCCATCGCTTGACGAGATTGGCCGCCGCGTCGGGATTGGCGGTCACCAGTTTCTGAACCTGGTCGAGCACCTGCTGCCCCTTGACGGTTTCCTCATCCAATTCCATGCCGTCCAGGGCTTCGTTGTTCTCCGCAGCGCTGCCCACCACCGCTTCGTTGGCGTTCAGCGTCGGCGTCGGGCGCTCGGCCGGAGCCAGCGGCTGAGTCACCACTGTTGCGGGGATGCCGCCTTTGCGCACCATCATCAAAACCATGAACAGGCTGATCACCGCCAGCACGCCGACGCCCATCTCCTTGCCGTATTTCCCGAGCGCAGTGGTCATCGGCGATGCGGAGGTCGCCTGCCCGAGGGGCAATTCCGGCTGGACCACGTCGCTGTAGGTCTCAACGAACAGGGCGTCGTCGCTGGGGAATTCGGCGCATCCCTTGACCTCGTTGTGAATCTTCAGGAGCTGCGCGTCGATGTACGTCTTGAGGACGGCGGGATCGTCGGAGTCCTTTCCCCCATTCTCGTTCTTGTACGCCTGGATGAAATAGCTGCGGGGGACGCGCACGGATGCCGACTGCACGGTCGCGGTGCCAGCGCCTTGCTTGATGATCTCATCCTGGTTGCCGTAGTCGGACTTGAATTCGTTCTTTTCGGTGGAGTTGGTGGACCCGCCGCCCCCGCCGCCGGACGACGGCAGAGACAAGCTGGTGTTCGCCATGGCGCCCGGCTCCACCTCGGACGAGGCCATCTGGGCGTTCTGCTCCTGGCTGGTTTCCTCGGTTTGCATCGGCACGGAAACGACCTGCTTGGGATCGACCTTGTGGATGGTCGTGGTGGTCTGTGAAGTGTCCACTTTCACCGTGACGGAGACCATGACGCCGCGGATGTCCTCCAGGGCGTCTTCGATCTTTTTGCGATAATAGTCTTCAAATTGTTGTTGCACCACGACGCCGTCGCCGCCGCTGTCCATGCCGTCCGCGGAACGGTCCTTGATGGGAAACGACACGCCGTCGATGATCGCGTTCACGTGGCTGCGTTCCAGGCCCGCCTGGGCGCCGCAAATGACGTCGGCGGCGGATTCGGCGAGTTGGCGGTTGGCGATCTTGTTGTT
>Ga0209415_10003646_pt1 | contig 28638 bp, 23 predicted proteins | sample PeaSoiSIISIP2007_FD_187696 | JGI IMG/M metagenome (GOLD analysis project Ga0209415, IMG submission 187696) | Peat soil microbial communities from Weissenstadt, Germany - SII-SIP-2007 (SPAdes) (version 2) | ecosystem: Environmental > Terrestrial > Soil > Wetlands > Peat | place: Germany...
GATCAACAAGCCGAGACCCAAGGCGAAAAAGCCACCGGGAAAGACCAGTACCGAGATCAACAAGGAAAGGCTATCAGGCATGTTCCGCACTCCCTTCATCGGCAGACACATCGAAAGCCGGATGCTCCTGTGCCGAAGTCCTTGACGATCCCGTCAAAAAGCTGAATCCGGCCCCAGCCAACACAGGAGAGGGCGATGCAACCGTTCGATCGACGGCAGCCGGCTTCATTCGAAGGGCATCGCAGGCGAGGACGGTGCGAATAAGCGCGTCGGGCGTTTCATAAAAACCGGCCACGTTCATTTTGCTCTCCGCGAGATCGAACCTGTTGCCGCAGAGATGAAGAGCGCTCTGCCGCACTTTGCTGCCGCCCATGCGGGTGTAGAGCCAACCCACAGAGGCGATGAGCAACAGCAGAATCGCCACCGGCGCGTTCGACCATCCGCCCAAGCCGGGAAGCGGCCCGGCCCAGGATGCGGCGACGGCGTCGAGCCCCAAGGATTGCTGAATGTCGGCGATCGGCACCAGCAACAGGCCGGGAAAGAGCCCGACCAGGGTGCTGGCGCCGACCAGCCCCCCCATGGCGACCAGCATGCAGGCCGGCGCTTCGGTCATCGGTTCGGAGATCTTGGTGGTTTCCCCCATGAAGGCGGCATGGGCGAATTTGAGGATGGCCGCCATGGTGAACAGGCTGCCCAACAAAGCCGCCAAACCGAGCAGATAGTGGCCGGATTGCAGGCAGGCCTGAAAAATCATCCACTTCGAGGCGAAACCGTTGAGCGGCGGCATGCCGGCGATCGACATGCCGGCGAAGAGGAACATGCCCATGGTCCAGGGCATCTTGCGGCCCAAACCGCCGAGGTCTTCGAGATCGACGACATGCGCCTGGGCAAGGATGCAGCCGGCCGCCAGGAACAAGGTGTCCTTGAGCAGCATGTGATTGACCAGATGCATCAAGCCCCCGGCCACCCCCATGGCCGAGCCCAGGGACAACCCCAGCAGGATATAGCCCAGTTGGCAGACCGTGGCATAGATCAGCACCCGCTTCACCCCGGTTTGAATCATCGCCTGGGCACCGGCGTAGAGCACGGTGATGGCGGCGACCACGGCCAGCACATAAAGCGGCAAACTGACATCCATGACCGTGCCGAGACGGGCGAACAGCACCGAGCCGCCAAGCACGGCGAACAGCTTGAGGACGCCGTAGGGACCGCTTTTCAGCAAGACCGACGAGATATAGCCGCTGACCGGCGTCGGCGCGGTGGCCGGATGCATCTGATAGTCGATGCGGACCGGCAGCATGGCGGCTTTCATCGCCAGACCGAGAAGGATCAGCACCAAGGATCCCGCCAACCAGGGCAGTTCCATCCCCGGAGCGGCGGCGCGCAATTGCTCGAAGCCGAATCCTCCGGAGCGGGCGCCAAGCATGGCGACGCCCAGGAACATGATGGACGCGCCGACGAAGTTGAAGAGGAAATATTTGAAGCCTTCGCGCAGCGCTTCCGGCGTTTCCTCATGAATGATGAGGAAGAACAGGGTCCAGCTGCTCATGATTTCCCAGAAGGCGAAAAAGTTGAACAGATCGCTGGCGAAGGTCATGCCCAGCAATCCGCCGATCATCGCCAGGAACAGGAAATAATAGCGGCCATGCGCATGCCCGTGGCGCATATAGCCGATCGAATGCAAAAGATTGATCGCGCCGACCCCGGCGATCAGCAAGGCGAACCAGAAGGACAGACGATCGTACTGGGCCCCTTGCACGACGATCGCCGCCATCGCGGCCAGCATGGTCAAAACCGACACCAATCCGGCGGGAACCGGCGCGCGCCGGCCAATGAAGAAGGTGAGCGCGGCGCCTACGGCCGCGACGATAGCGCTGGCCGGCCACAGCATTTGCAGGCTGGGAATAGCCACCACGTCCAAGCCCCCTCGCAGCGCGGCCAGATCGGCGATGGGTCGCACCAAGTCGACCCCATAACTGGGGAACAGTCCGCCCAGAACCACCGCCGCGGTCAGCAGACCGGTGGCCAGCAGCATGGAAAATGGCGCTTCCGCCACCTGGGACCCCTCGTAGGGTTCGAAGAAAATGATGCGGACGATACGGGCGTAATAAACGGCGCCGATAATGCTGCCGGCCAGGATGATCGCCGCCAGCGGCCACTGCCCGGCTTCGGCACAGGCATAGATCAGCAGAAATTTGCTGAAGAAACCGGAGAACGGCGGCAACCCCATCACGGCCAGGGCGCCGACGGCGAAGAACAAACCGGTCAGCGGCATGGCCCGCCCGGCGCCCTTGAATTCGTCGATATTCTTGCGCCCAAGACGAAAGATGAAGGATCCCGCGGCGAGGAACAGAAGGCTCTTCATCGCCGCATGATTGATCACATGCAAAGATGCGCCCGCCACCGCCAGATAGCTGCCGATCCCTAAGACGGCGACGATCTCGCCGACTTGAGCCAGCGTCGAATAGGCGAGCATGCGCTTCAGGTCACGCTCGCGCAGCGCTTTGATCTCGGCATAGACGACCGTCACGGCGCCCAGGCAGGACAGCGTCAGGCCGAAACTCGAAAAAGAGCCGGCAGGCTGCGCCTTCGACAACAGACCGGCGCCGAACAGAACGAACAGAACCTTGATCAGGCCATAGACGCCGGCCTTGGTGACGATGCCCGACATCGGCGCCGAAATCGATGACGGCGCCACCGGATGCGCATCCGGCAACCAGCCATGGAAGGGAAACAGACCGGCCTTGACGCCCAGTCCGGCCATGAACATGAAGACGATGGCCGTCGTCACACCGGGGCTGAGACCCGCGACATGCTGAGAAATCACATCCATCTCGAAGCTGCCGATCTGGGCGTGCAGCAACAAGATGCCAAAATGCATGACATAGGCGCCGGACGCGCACATCAGGAAATATTTGCGCCCCGCCTTCAGCGCCTTCTCGGTCTGCTCATGGATGACCAGGAAATAGGTGGTCCAGGTCATCAGCTCCCAGAAGACGTAGAAATTACCGAATTGCTTTTCCGTGGCCAGACCCAGCAGCGACCCGATGGCCAGGAACAGAAAAAAGTAATAGCGATTGGCCGTTTTATGGGCCCGGATGTAGGCGAAAGAATAGAGCGTAACGACGAAGGCGATGGCCGCGAACAGCAGGGCGAACAGCCAGGATACCGCGTCGACGCCGCCGTTTTGCCACGCCAGAACCAGGGTCGCCGCGGCCAAGGCGATGGCGGCGACATCCCGAAGACGCCCCGAGACCAGCCCGATCCCATAAAGAGCGAAACCGCCAAGATAGGGCAGCAACACCAAACTCGACCAGGGGCTCTCGTAATCCGGCAAGTCGACCCCGCCGACCGCACCGACCAAATGGCGCGCCCACTCTTCGAAAGGCTGCGGAAAAAGGCTCATGCCGATGGTCGCCAGCGTCAGCAAGGCCAAGGGAACCGACAATGCTCCGATCGGCACGGCCTTCGGCGCCACCTCGGTTTCGGCCACACGCGCGAAACAGATGCGCTGAATGATGGTGATATAAACAAACAGCGAAATGACGCTGGCCAGCGTTCCAACGGAGGCAAGCCCCCATTGGCCCTGCTCGATCGCTCCGTAAAGGACGAGGAATTTGGCGAAGGATCCCTTGAAGGGCGACAGTCCCATGACCGAGAACATGGCGAAGCCGAACAGCAGCGACGCCATACGATTGGTCTGCCCGACGCCGGACATGTCACCCAGTTTCGATGACCCGGCCGCCCGCACCAGCGGGATCAGCGCGACAAACAGCAGACCGCGCATGACCAGTTGATAGCCGAGATGCATGACGGCGCCGGTTTCGCCAGCCACCGAGCCCAAACCGAACCCGAAGACGATATATCCCAGTTCGGCAATGGACGAGATGACCAGAGCACGAACGACGTTACGTATCGAGGCCAGCGCGAAGATCTCGCCCGCCAACAAGAGGAGAACACCTCCCCAAGCCAGAATCGTGGAACCCAACATGACGTCCCCTTCCATCCCATATCCGCCATCGATGGACGGGATCGAATAATCGCAAGAAAATCCGTCGACCGCCGGGCATGATCTCCCGGCATCGTGCTTTTTCCTGGCATTCCTCGTCACGGCTGAACGCCGTTCAGAAAGAATTCCGCGATCAGACTGAACCCGGCCCGATGGCCGTGGAAAACCCTTTCAGGCCTCCATATTACATTGTAATAACAAGATAATTTATCTTGAAGGCCGAGAAGTTGCGGCGACCGCCAGCGCCTGGCCGATCACGCGCGAAGGTTTCCGCGAGGCCGTTTCAGCACCTCTCCTCTGGCTTTCATTGGACATCGTTTCACTCACACCCTTAATTCAGGTTTTCATCGTTGCCTTGCGCAAGGTCAGGACCCCGGCAGGACACCCATTTGACGAACAATTTCTTCCGCAAATGGGTGTTGTCGACCTGGGCCCGATCCGTCTGCTTGCCGCGCCCCTTCGTGTCCCTTCGGTCACGAAAGGACGACGGATCGCGGCGAATAGGCACATTATGATTGTGGTTGATGGCCATGTCTGTCAGGTCGCGGACAAATCGCGTCATGAATGGAAAATTTGCGAAGACATATTGGGTCGACGGGCTTGACCCTCGTCCCCGGCGGTGGATAGACTTCGCATCGATGGTTCCTCAAAATGCCGCGTCGGCGTTCGAGGTGAAAAGGGAACACGGTGAGGCTCTCGAAAAGAGCGCCGACCCCGTGGCTGCCCCCGCAACTGTAAGCGGGTAGGTTCCGGCATTGAAGATCGCCACTGACCGTGGCCCCGACGTCCACCGGGGGGCCGCTTGATAAGGTTGGGAAGGCTAGCCGAGACTGACGACCCGCGAGCCAGGAGACCTGCCATCACTGTTGCGTGCGCGACGCTGTCCCGGGCGGGGTGCCCCTGGCAAGATGAGGTCGTGCCGCTTGTTGGGTCAAAGGTGGACTGAAATGCATATCATGGAAGGGTATTTGCCGGCTGCGCATGCGGCGGGATGGTTTGCCGTTTCCGCGCCGTTCGTGGTGGCCGGGGCCATTCGACTGAAGCGCATCGTGACCGAGCGGCCACAGGCCAAGATGACGCTGGCCGCCGCCGGCGCCTTCACCTTCGTGCTGTCGGCGCTGAAGATGCCATCCGTGACCGGATCCTGCTCGCACCCCACCGGCACCGGTCTTGGCGCCGTGGTGTTCGGCCCGGCGGTCATGGCGGTCCTGGGGACCATCGTCCTGCTTTTTCAGGCGCTGCTTCTGGCGCATGGCGGCTTGACGACACTGGGCGCCAATGTGTTCTCCATGGCCATCGTCGGGCCTTGGGTCAGTTGGGCGGTCTGGCGCGTGGCCGGCAAGCTGGGAGCCTCGATCGCCGTTGCGGTGTTCCTGGGCGCCGCCTTGGGCGACTTGTCCACCTATGCCACCACCTCGGTGCAACTCGCCCTGGCCTATCCCGACCCGGCTTCGGGCTTCCTGGGCGCCGTGCTGAAATTCGGCGGCATCTACGCCATCACCCAAATTCCCCTGTCGATCGCCGAAGGTTTGTTGACCGTGGTGGTGATGAACGCGCTGTCCGGTCGCGCCGGCAAGGCCGACGAGATCCGCGTGTTGTCCGGGGAGGTCAAATGATGGCCATCAACCGGTCCTGGTGGTTGATCGCCGCCACCGTCGCCATCGTCGCCGCCCCGCTGGTGCTGCCCGGATTGGGGGGAGACTTCAAGGGCTCGGACGATCAGGGCACCGACGCCATCCTGGCCAGCCGACCCGGCTACCAGCCGTGGTTCCAGCCCTTGTGGAAACCGCCCAGCGACGAGGTGGAAAGCCTGCTGTTCGCCTTGCAGGCCGCCTTGGGCGCGGGGTTCCTCGGTTATATGATCGGCCGGCGCCACTCCTCGCAGCGTGGCGATGTCGCCCGTCGATAGGGTCGCCCATCTCAACCGCTGGCGCTTTCGCTCTTTGACCGAAAAGACTCTTTTGGCCCTGGGCATGTTGCTGCTCGATATCACGCTGCCCCCCTTTCCGGTGGCCATCGTGGTGGCGGTGATCATGACTCTGGCCACCTTGGTGGGGGCAAGGGCGCCGGTGCGGGTCTGGCTGGCGTGCGCGGCGGGACCGACGGGATTTCTTTTGGCCGGAACGCTGTCCTTGTTGCTGCAAATCGACGCCGGCGGGCTCTCCCTGGCGCCCGACGGCCTCAATGCCGCAGCCCGATTGGCGGCGCGCTCGGAAGCGGGGCTCACCTGCCTGCTGTTCCTGGCCTTGACCACGCCCGCCAGCGATTTGATCGCCGGCTTGCGCCGCCTTGGCCTGCCCGCCGAAATTACCGAGATCACCTTGCTGACCTACCGCTTCCTGTTCCTGTTGGCGGAAACGGCGGCCGCCATGAACAACGCCCAGGCCGCGCGTCTCGGTCATATCGGCATGAAACGGCGTCTCTCCTCGCTGGGACTGTTGATCGCCAATCTGTTGCCGCGGGCGCTTGACCGGGCCCGGCGCCTTGAGGTCGGTTTGTCGGCACGCGGCTGGAACGGCGACATGCGCGTTCTGTCGCGACGACGTGTCCTGTCGCCGACCGGCCTCGCCGCCATCCTGCTGCTCGAAGCAGGAACCGCCGCACTGGGACTCCTGCTATGACAACGATCGTTTTGGAAGCCCGCGATCTGACCTACGCCTATCCGGGAGGCGTCGCCGCCCTCTCAAATCTCGATCTTGCGGTGGCAAAGGGCCGCCGTCTGGCTATTCTCGGCCCGAACGGCGCGGGCAAGACCACGCTCCTGCTGCATCTGAACGGAACCCTGCGCCCAACGTCCGGCCACGTCCTGCTGGAGGGGCGACAGACGGGATATGGCCGGGCCGCGCTTTCGGCGTGGCGACGCCAGGTCGGCCTGGTGTTGCAGGACGCCGACGATCAGTTGTTCGCCGCGTCCGTCGCCGAAGATGTCTCCTTCGGCCCCCTCAATCTCGGACTCGACGACGCCACCGCCCGCATCCGCGTCGAGGACGCCCTGGCGGCGCTCGACCTCACGGACTTGGGCGAACGGCCAACGCATATGTTGTCCTTCGGCCAGAAAAAACGGGTCGCTCTGGCCGGTGCGGTGGCGATGGCGCCGGACATCCTGCTGCTCGACGAACCGACGGCCGGCCTCGATCATCTGGGAACCCGGCATCTGCTGGCGGTGCTGGAACGGCTGAACCAGGGTGGGACCACTTTGGTCTTCAGCACCCATGATGTCGACTTGGCCTATGCGTTCGCCGACGATGTGGCGCTATTCGATAATGGACGCGTGTTGGCGCAAGGCCCCGCGCCGGACATCCTGGCGGATAGCAATCTTCTCGCCAAGGCGCAGCTCAGGGCCCCCTTTTTGCTGGAAATGGGTCTGAAGACGAAATCGCTCGGCCTGTTGGGCGCTAATGCGCCCTTGCCCAGACGACCGCAGGACATGTTGGCGCTTCTCGACCGGATCGCGGCGCAGATGGACAGCGGCACGGTCCGCCCTGGATGACAAAAATGCCGTCACTGCGCGCGAGAGCGAAGCAGTCCAGGGCCGCCTGGCACTCTGGATTGCCGCGTCGCTCCGCTCCTCGCAATGACGGCGCTTAAGTGAGCTTACGCCGGCATCTCGTCATCTTCGACCGGCAGATAGCGCTCCATGTCCCGGTCGGGATCCGGCATCCGCTTTTCGGGTGTTTTACCCATGTCCGGTTTCCATTCCGGCGGCGGCGCACCGGTCTTCACGGGCATGTCACGTTCGGCAGGAAGCTGAGACATTGTCATCTCCTCTTCGCCATCTTGTCCGGCTGGCCCCTTGGCCCTCCGCGACACATCCCCGAACTGAACCACCAAGCGTTCCGCATGATAACCGGAAAACGGCGGTTATCCGGCCGATTCGACCACGGCAGCCAACGGAACGAAGCTCGGAGAAGAAGGGGTCGATGCATAAGAGATAGAACGATCGAAAGCCCCCTTCAAGATGCCCAGCTCCGCCACAGCATCAAAAGCGGGCAAGCTCCGCTTCGAGTTCGGAGACGAACATCCGGAGCTTGGGCAGGACAAAGCGGGCCGTCGGATAGACGGCCCATATCGACCGTTCTCCGGGCATTCCCGCATCGAGCGGAATCTCCACCAGAGAGCCGTTGCGCAAATCATCCCGAACATTCCACAGAGCTACAAGCGCAATCCCGGCACCGCTCAGACAGGCCTGATACAAACCTTCGATACTGCTTGCCGTGAAGCGGCCATTGACCCGCACCTTGCGTTCGCGCCCACCCACATCGAACGCCCAATGCGTGACGCCGGTGAGCGTCAGGCACTCGTGATCGCCAAGATCGTCGACGGAGACCGGCGCGCCATGATCGGCGAGATAGCGTGGGGCCGCGCAGAGCACGCGCGGACTGCCGGCCAGTCGGCGCGCGATCAAACCGCTGTCGCGAAGGGGGGCGACGCGAATGGCCACATCGACACCCGTGGAGACGATATCGACGACAGCGTCATTCATCTCGAGATCGATACGAAGCTCGGGGTGCGCGCGCAACATCGCGGGCACCAGCGGTGCCAGGATTTTGCGGCCAAAAGCGATGGGCGCGGTCACGCGCAATAATCCGGACACGCCGGCCGCCGAGGAGCGCAAGGTGGCCCGACCGGCGGCATCGCTCTCCACCAGCGCTTGCGCGAAGGGCAAAAAAGCTTCGCCTTCCGGGGTGAGCGACACGGAGCGCGTTGTGCGATGCAGGAGCCGTACCCCGAGGTCCCGTTCCAACGCCGCCAACCGACGCGACGCGTTCATCGGCGTGATTCCAAGCCGCCGCGCGGCGGCAGCAAGGCTTCCCGCGGTTGCGGCCCCCACGAGAATCGCCACGGCTTCGGTATCCATTATAACGTCTTTCGATATACTGATCGTTCAAATTTAGGCACTACAACATATCTGAATGTGAACCTATTTTATATCGGAGTCACCGCTCCCCTCGCGAAAGAACAAACCGATGAGTCCTCGACACCCCGCGCCGACCGCCCCTAAAGCCGTTTTCCTCACGCAAGGAAACACTTTCGCCATGGCGATCGCCTGCGGCATCGCCGTCGCCAATATCTATTACAACCAACCCATGCTGGGGGTTCTCGGGCGGGATTTCGGGGGATCGGCCACCATCGGGCTGGTCCCGACAGCCACCCAACTCGGCTATGCCTTGGGACTTTTCATGCTGGTTCCGCTTGGCGACATCATGGATCGGCGGCGGTTGATCGTCGCCCAATTCATCCTCCTCGCGGCCGCCTTGATCGTGGCGGCAAGCGCGCCGACGGCCGGTATCCTCGTCGCCGCCTCGCTGCTCGTCGGCGCTGGCGCGACGGTCGCCCAACATATTGTTCCTCTCGTCGCCTCACTCGCCGCGCCCGAACAACGGGGCGGCAAAATCGGCATCGTCATGGGAGGGCTTTTGTGCGGAATCCTGCTTAGCCGCACATTGGCGGGTTTTGTCGCCACGCATCTCGGATGGCGCGAGATGTTCTGGATCGGCGTGCCGATGGCGTTGGGCACGGCCGCTTGGATGGCCGTCATCCTGCCCAGCGACCGCATCCATGCGGGTTCGGGAATTCGCTATGGCTCGACGCTGTTCTCGCTGGCGCATCTCTGGCGGGAAGAACCCTTGCTACGCGGGGCGACGTTGATGCAAGCCGCGATCTTCGCCTCATTCTCCACATTCTGGACCATTCTCGCCTTGCATCTGGAAGATCCGGCCTTCGGATTGGGCGCCGACGCCGCCGGACTGTTCGGAGTCATCGGCGCCGTCGGAGTCTTCGCCGCGCCGATCGCCGGACGCCTCGCCGATCGGCGCGGCCCGCATTTGGTCGCCGCCTTGGGCGCGGTGCTGGCCCTCGCGTCATGGGGACTGTTCGGCCTGTGGGACAGCCTGGCGGGACTGATCGTCGGGGTCATCCTGCTCGATTTCGGCGTGCAGAGCGCGATGGTCTCCAATCAGCATCTCATCTATGCGCTCCGCCCCGAAGCGCGCAGCCGGATGAACACGCTGTTCATGACCGGCATGTTCATCGGCGGCACCCTCGGTTCGGCCGGCGCCATGCTGGCCTGGCGCTTCGGAAACTGGCGGTTGGTTTGCGCTTACGGCATCGGTTTGTCGGCCATCGCCGTCGTTCTGAAAGTAATCGGCATCCGTCGGTCCAAAAATGCAGCCAATCCACCCGGCGGAAGCGGGCGGCTGAACAAATAGCCCTGCGCCTGATCGCACCCATAGCCTCGCAAGATCTCCAACTGCCGCTCCGTCTCCACGCCTTCGGCGATGACAGAGATCTGCATGGCATGTCCCATTTCGATGATCGCCTTGACGATGGCGGCGCTTTCGGAGTCTTCGGCCAGGGTTCGCACAAACGACTGATCGATCTTCAGTTTATCCAGGGGAAGCCGTTTCAGATAGGCGAGGCTGGAATAGCCCGTGCCGAAATCGTCGATCGACAGTTTCACCCCCATGTCGCGCAGAGCGCGAAGCGTCACCACCGCGGCCTGGGTATCCTGCAGAAGAATGGATTCGGTCAGTTCCAACTCCAAACTGTCGGCCGGCAACGCGGAGCGGGCAAGCGCCTGGGCCACCATGTCCAGGCTATTGCCGCGCCGAAATTGTACTGCGGAGAGATTGACCGCCATCACCAACGGCGGCATCCCTTCGTCCCGCCAGGCGTGAGCCTGCCGGCAAGCCTCGTTCATGACCCATTCGCCAAGCGGAATGATGAAGCCATTGTCTTCCGCCAAGGCAATGAATTGGCCCGGCGGGATCAGGTCTTCTCCTGGACGTTGCCATCGAACCAGAGCTTCGACGCCGACGACACCGCCGCCGGCGATATCGATCTGCGGCTGGTAATGGAGAACGAATTCCCCATTTTTCAGCGCTCCCGGCATATGCTGACGCAACTGCATGTTCTTCATCGCGTCGACATTCATCGTCTCGGTGAAAAAGCGATAGGTGTTACGGCCGCTTTCCTTGGCTTCATGGGCGGCGGCATTGGCGCATTTCGCGATGCCGTCGAAATCGTCCCCATCATCCGGCGACAAACTGATGCCGATGCTGAATGAAATGGTGACGGGTGTACCGCCGACGTCGAGAGGCTCGGCGAAAGCGCTGAGAATGCCGTCGGCGATCCCTTCGACCACAGTGACGTCGGCAACCGCCGGCAACTGGATGATAAACTCGTCGCCACCCTTCCGGCTGATCGTATCGCCGTCGCGGACACAGACATTCAGCCGTTCAACGGCCCGGATCAACAGCAGATCCCCCAGATCCGCCCCCAAACTGTCATTGATGACCTTGAAATGGTCGATATCGAGAAAGAGGACGGCGAGACGCATCCGCTGACGTCTCGCGGCGACGACCGCCTGATCGAACCGGTCACGCGCCAGCAGACGATTGGGCAAATGGGTCAGCGGATCGTGCGCTCTGAGAAAGGCCAGCTTTTCTTCCGCGACGCTTCGCTCCCGGCGTCCCCGGATGGTGACGACGCCAAAGGCCAGATCACTGGCAAGCTCTTCCAGCAAGGCCACTTCGTCGGGACTAAAGGCGTCGGGCTTGACAGAATAAAGAGTCAGCGCCCCAAAGGTCGAACCGCCGTCCGATAGCGGCAAGGCGATACTGGCGTTGTAACCGAGTCGCAGCGCGGCCTCCCGCCAAGGCGCCATCACGGGATTGGTCAAAACGTTCTGATTGACTTGGGTGGCCCCCGTACGGATGGCCGTGCCGGTCGGTCCTCGACCGTAGTCGTCATCGCCCCAACTGATCCGGCATGAGGTCAAATAACCGCTTTCAAACCCCGATTGACTGACCGGACGCACCGTCTTGTCGCCGGTGGACATGGCAAAGCCCACCCATGCCATCCGATATCCGCCCTTGTCGACGATGAGTTCGCAAATTTCGTCAAGCAGTCTGCTTTCGTCATCGGCACGCACCAGCGTCATATTGCACGCGCTAAGCAAGCGCAAAGCGCGATTCAGGCGCACTTGGACGGACTCGGCCAGCGCACGGTGGTCGATATCGCGCTTACGGTCGGCCAACTCCCGCGACAACCGCAGGGTCAGAACACAGATGGCGACGGCGGCAACCGTGACAAACGAGACCAGCACGACGACGATCCGGCGGTCCCCCACCTCGCGCCACGCGATAAACCAGGACAACAGGATCATCAGAACGGTGAAGCCAACCGCCGCCCACCGATAAACCGCCTTTGCCCAAGATCGGGATTCCCCCGCCATACGCCACCACCTCACGCCCGTTGCCTCTGACCATACGCACCCGTGCGCATGAAACGACGCGCCTCTTCAAAGCTGACGACATGGTAGCGTAAGCCCGTCGATCGAAGAATCGAAAATACGCCCGTAAGTTGTACAAGACATCCTTCCGCATTGACAGTGCCCGACCAGACTCGCATCGTTGGCGCGGAGCAATGCAGGTTTGCGCCAGAGCCGGATTTTTATATGGAACGCCAGAACATCGGAACGATCGCGGCTCACGGGACGATCCGCCACGTTGCGGCGAAAGCGCGACATCGTCTGCGAAACCTGCCCCTCATCGGACTCCTCGTCAGTACGCTGCCGGTTGCTCCGGCCATGGGAGCGGGAGCGGACATGAGCAAAGCCGGACCTCCTTCGGCCTGCGCCACGCTCGCCGGACTCATCGATGCCGCTCCGGCGGGACCGGTTTTCCTGGCCAGTTTTCCAACGGTGACGGACGGGCCGCTGCACGCCGCCGCCTTCCTTTATGACAATGCCGCGGCGGCGATCGCCCTGGTCGGCTGCGGGCAGGCACAGAAAGCCCGACCGATCGGCGACGCCATCCTCGCCGCGCTGACCCATGACCGATTCTGGCATGATGGCCGCCTCCGCAATGGCTATGCGGCTGGTCCAGTCGGCGATGGCCCGATCAAACTCTCAGGCTGGTGGGACAACGGCCGGCAACAGTGGTTCGAGGACCGCTATCAGGTCGGCAGCGACAATGGAAATATGGCCTGGGCGATGCTGGCTCTTCTCGCCCTCGATCGCGCCGTCGGCGGAGCGGACTATCGCGCCGGAGCCGAGCGGATCGGTCATTGGATCGTGACGTGGCGGGATCGTCGCGGCGACGGCGGGTTCACCGGAGGCACCTTCGGCCATGAGCCCAAACCGGACACGCTCACCTGGAAGTCGACGGAACATAACACCGATCTCGCCGCCGCCTTTGGCCGCCTCGCCTTGGTGACCGGCGATCGGATGTGGCGCGAACAGGCGGACGCCGCGGCGGGACTGGTGCGCGCGATGTGGGACGACTCTTGTCATTGCTTCGCCGTAGGGACAGGCGAAGACGGGATCACCCGCAATCCCATGCTGGCGTTGGATGCCCAAATCTGGCCCCTGTTGGCGATCGACGGGGCGTCGAGTCGCTTCGCCCCCGTCGTCGCCACCGTGGAACGTCGGCTCAAAGTCGGAGAAGGCTTTGCCTACAGCCAGGCCAAGGACGGCATGTGGACGGAGGGAACCGCGCAGATGGCTCTGCTCTATGCCTTGACCGGCCGCAACAACGAGGCCAAAGCCGTGACGGCGGCGATCAGCCGGCAGCAATCGCCGGACGGCGGCTTTTTCGCCACCGACGCGCCCAATCTGCCGACCGGTTTCATGCTGTCCACGGATCCGACGAAACCACGCCTTTACTACCGCCTCTCCCATTTGGGTGCCACGGCGTGGGTGGCCCTGGCCGAACGTCGGTTCAACCCCTTCACCGCCACAACCGGCCTGCCCGACAACAAGTGAATGCCCCCGCGAAAGACAAGGAGAGAGACAAATCTTTCAGAAGGACAGCAGAACCTTGCAGCATTCGGTCGGGTGATGCTCGAACGCATTGAAGGCGGCTTCAAAATCCGCAATGCCGAACCGATGGGTGATGAGCTTTTCCGGAGACAAGCGCCCCGAGGCGAACCAGTCGATCACCTTGGCGAATTTACGGCTGTTCAACCGCGAGGAGTGGATCGACAGCTCCTTGCTGGTGATCTTCTGTTGCACGATGGTGCAAGGATCGGTGGAGAACCCCATCATACCGATCCGGGCTGCCGGCGAGGCGATTTCGATAGCCTCGCCCAGGATGGAGGGATGACAGGCGGCGTCGATGATCAACGTCGGGCGCACGCCCGCCAAAACGGCGGGCACCGATTCTTCCGCCGCATTGATCACTCGGTCGGCGCCGCTCCGCTTGGCGGCGGTGAGCCGTTCCGCAAGGCGATCAGTGACGATCAACTCCTTGACGCCATAAACATGTTTCAGGACCTGGACGATGGTGAGGCCAATCGGTCCGGCACCGTAAACGAGCGCCACATCTTCGGCGAAGACGCCGGTTCGATCGGTCATGTTGGCCGCCACGGAGAAAGGCTCGACCAAAGGCGCTTGTTCATCCGAAATGCTATCCGGAATGAGATGGACGTTGGCGGCCGGAACGCAACAGAACTCCGAGAAACCGCCGTCGCGATGCACGCCGAGCACCTGGAGCTCGGCGCAGACATTCGGCCGGCCGACCCTGCAGGGGTAACAATGACCACAACTGATGACCGGGTCGACGACGACGCGCGCGCCGGACGCGAGCGTGACGCCCGCGCCTGGCGCATCCACGCGTCCGTAGAATTCATGACCGATGACCCGCGGGTAACGCGCAAAGGCGTTGGACCCGTGCAGGATATGGACATCGGACCCGCAGATGCCGGCGCGTTCCACCCGGATGCGCACGTCGCCGGGAGCGGGGTCCGGCACGATGCCGTCCTGAAGCACCAGGACGCCAGGCTGTTTCACGACGAGGCTTTTCATCGCCCTCTCTCCGATCACCGACAGAGTTGCACGCTCAACCGCCGCGAAGGGAGTCCCACGCCGGGCAGCCGAAGTCCGGAGCAATAGCAGAGGGCAAACTAGGATACAAGATGAAACAGGCGCGCAATTCTGCGATCAAACTTCTGGAAAGAAAATAATTGTTTATTTTCAATATATTGAAATGACGAACGGTCTCGATATCGACCGCAGCCCATAGAAAATATACATTAAAGATATATCATATGATGTATCCCAGACGCCGGAAGCGTCCACTTTAATCTCCATCCCAACAAATCCGAATTCGATCGCAGCCAGTCGACTGAATATATTTAAATTGTTTATTATCATATAGTTATATAAAAATATAACTCCCACCCACCCCATCACCACGCCGACCGGCAACGCGATCATATTGTGCACTAGTATCCTACGTGTTATCGTTTCGGCGGTCCAAGAATCCGAAGCCGCATCAAAAGCGGTCGCGATCACAGGAGGAACACCGACTCAACGCCAAATCTCCCGCGGGATTTGACTCGTCGGACATCATCCCCATCGCCTTTGGCTCGACGACCTCACCAAGGAGGAGCGTGTGCCCCTTTCTGCGCGACAGACAGAGCAGCACGCCAAACAGAGGAGATCATCGATGATCATTTCGCGACGAACGTTCGGCAAAACGGCCCTTGCGGCCGGTCTTCTCGCGACGGCCCTGCCCGCAGGGCGCGCGACGGCGCAAACAGCCAAATACCGGCTCCGCTACGGGACAGCCTTTCCAACCAATCATCCCGGCGTGTTACGCATCGTCGAAGCGTCGGACGCGATCAAGAAACAAACCGACGGTCTTGTCGATCTTCAGGTCTACCCGAACAGTCAGCTCGGCAGCGAGCCCGACATGTTCTCGCAGACCCGAACCGGTGCTCTCGATTTCATGTCGACGTCGGGAGTGAATCAGACGGTGGTGCCGGTCGGCGGCATCAACGCCGTGGCCTTCGCCTTTGAAACCTATGACCGAGTCTGGGCCGCCATGGATGGCGATCTCGGCGACCATGTGCGCGCCGCTTTCGCGAAAGTCGGACTCTATGTTTTCCCCAAATGCCTGGATAACGGCTATCGCAACATCACCTCGTCCGCCAAGCCGATCGTCCATCCCGACGACCTCAAGGGCCTGAAGATCCGGGTTCCCGGCAATCCTTTGTGGGTCACGCTGTTCAAGACGCTCGGCGCGTCGCCGACGCCGATCAATTTCGGCGAGCTCTATGCCGCTCTGCAGACCAAAATCGTCGACGGGCAGGAGAACCCTCTGGCGCTGATCCAAAGCGCCAAGCTTTACGAGGTCCAGAAGTACCTGTCTCTGTCCGGCCACATCTGGGACGGACACCATATCTTCGCCAATACCGCCAAATGGTCGTCGCTCCCCGAGGACGTGCGCAAAGTGATCTCGGAGGCCATGGCGACCGCTGCCACGCGCGAACGCGAAGACATCTTGCGCTTCAACGACGAGGCCACCACGCAAATGCAAGCGGCTGGCGTCCTCTTCAACAAAGTCGACACCAAGCCCTTCCGCGACACGCTTCGCACCGGCGGCTTCTACAGCGAATGGAAAGGCAAGTTCGGCGCCGATGCCTGGGGCTTGCTGGAGAAGTATGTCGGAACGCTCTGACGGCGTTACGGGAAAACACCCAAACGATGTCACAGGACCGTCCTCGCCATCACCTGCCCGATGGTGAGGACGGTTATCAAGGAACGGAAAATGACCAAGGAATTTGCCGCTGAACCAGCCGCCGCTCATGCCGGCCTGTTCGCGAAGTTCGACCGGATGTTGGGCGTCACGGTCGAAGCCGCCGCCGCCACGATCGTCGTCGCCGAAGTCTGCCTGCTCGGTTGGGCGACGGTCGCCCGTTATGTCTTCGATCAACCGCTGACATGGTCGGACGAACTGGCCACCATTTTGTTCGTCTGGTTGTCGATGCTGGGCTCGGTGGTCGCCTTGCGACGCAGCGAACATATGCGCCTCACCGCTTTCGTGCGCGGCCTGTCGCCGGCGAGTCGCGCCCGCATCGACGCCCTCGGGCTCATGCTGGTTTGCGCCGTGCTCCTGATGCTCATCATGCCGACGTGGGAGCATGTCGAAACCCTCATCATCAGTTACACGCCGGTCCTGGAGATCAGCGAAGCGTTCCGTGAGGCGGCGTTGCTCGTCGGCATCGCGCTCATGTTGATGACCGCGATCGACAAGCTCTTTCAGTTTTCGACGCTCCCGCAGATCGCCGGATCGCTGGCCATCGTCGCTGTCGTCGGAGCTCTTCTGTATTGGGCGGCGCCCGTCTTCGAAACCCTCGGCAATTACAATCTGGTGGTCTTCTTTCTGGTGCTGGTCGCGTTCTGCATGATCATCGGCATGCCGATCGCCCTGTCGTTCGTTCTGGCGACCGTGGCCTATCTGCATTTCACCACGACCATCCCGATGTCCATCGTGCCGGCGCGCATGAGCGAAGGCATGTCCCATATGGTCCTGCTGGCGGTGCCGATGTTCGTGCTGCTTGGCGCCCTGATCGAGCTTGCCGGTCTCGCCCAGGCGATGATCTCCTTTCTCGTCTCGCTGGTCGGACATCTGCGCGGCGGCCTGCAATATGTCCTGCTCGGCGCGATGTATCTCGTCTCCGGCATTTCGGGCGCGAAGGCGGCCGATATGGCGGCGATCGCCCCCGCCCTCTTCCCGGAAATGAAGAAACGAGGCAATCGCGAAGGCGATCTGGTGTCCCTGCTCTCGGCATCGGCGGTGATGTCGGAAACCATCCCGCCATCGATCGTGTTGATTACCGTTGGTTCGGTCACCGGCGTCTCTATCGCCGCCTTGTTCACTGGCGGCCTGTTGCCGGCGGTGGTGGGCATGATCGCCCTCGGAGTCGTCGTCTTCCTGCAAACCAGAAAAGAGGACATGAGCACGGCGAAGACATTCGACGGACGAACCAAGCTCAAACTGCTCGCCATCGCCCTGCCAGGACTTGGCTTGCCGATCGTCATCCGAACGGCGGTGGTGGACGGCATTGCCACGGCGACCGAAGTCGCCACCATCGGTGTCGTCTACACCGTCCTGGTGGGCGTGTTTTTCTATCGCCAGTTCGACTGGAAGCGCGTCTATCCGATTCTGGTCGACACCGCCTCGCTGTCCGGCGCCATCCTGCTCGTCGTCGGCGCCGCGACCGGCATGGCCTGGGCGCTCACCCAATCCGGCTTTTCGCAACAACTGGTGACGGTGATGGCCAATGTGCCGGGCGGCCAATTGGGCTTCGTGGTCATCTCCGCGCTCGCCTTCGTCGTCCTCGGCAGCGTGCTCGAAGGCGTTCCGGCGATCGTGCTGTTCGGCCCCTTGCTGTTCCCCATCGCGCGCATCATGGGGGTCAACGAAGTCCATTATGCGATCGTCGCCGTCTTCTCGATGGGACTGGGACTATTCACCCCGCCTTTCGGTGTCGGCTTCTATCTGGCCTGCGCCATTGGGCGGGTCTCGCCGGATACCGTGATCCGACACGTCTGGCCGCATCTCGCCGCCCTCGCCTTAGCCCTGATCCTGATCATCCTCCTGCCGTGGATCTCCATCGGCCTCCTCTAGCCCCGAGAAGGTTGCTCTCATGACGTTCAGGCAGGCAAGATGGAGATGACAGACATGAGGCAACGAGACGGAACCGGGCCTTCGCCCGCCGCCTGGAAACAGACAGGAACGCAGAGTTTGGCCGCAAACGACATTGACCGCCGAAACAGACGCTTGGCCGATCAACTTTTTGACCATTTGCGGGACGATATCGTCAGCGGTGTACTCCCCCCGGGCACGCCGCTCGCCGAACTCGATCTGTGCAATCGTCTTGGCGTCAGCCGCACACCGGTTCGAGAGGCTCTGATCAAGCTCGCCGACATCAAGCTCGTCAACATCTACCCACAGCGCGGCACGTTCGTGGCGCCGATCTCGGCGGAAGCCTTTCGAAGCGCCCAATTCATTCGCGAGCATCTCGAATGCGCCTTGTTGAGCGAGGCGGTTCGCCATATCGATGCGACGTCGCTCCGCGAACTCAATGAAATCGTCGAACGTCAAAAGCAGGCGGTCGCCATCAATTCACGCGACGCTTTCTACGAACAGGATGAGGCTTTTCACGGCGCCATCGCCCGGCTCAGCCATCAGCCCGGTGTGTGGGAGGTCATTCGCCAAACAAAAATCCATTTCGATCGCGTCCGTCACCTGACGCTCCTCGACGCCAGTCACATGCCTCTGCTCATTGAGCAGCATCGCGAAATTCTCGACAGACTGGCCAATTGCGACGAAGCGGGCGCGGTCGCGGCCTTGCGCCGCCATCTGCGCGAAATCTTCCGCCGCGCCGAATTCATCCTGGCCCAGCAAGACAAGGTTGCCGCGCAATTGGCGCCAAAACGCCGGCGAGAACCGGAACGGACGAAAAGCGCGTCCTGACAGCGTCAGATCGGTGGCGACGCCAATTTGGCGTCCCGGCGCGCATCGTCCTCCCGACGTCTGGTCATCAGGGCCGCCACCAGACCGCAAGCGGCGGCGAAGGACAGCCAGACACCGGGCATCGCCTTATTGTCGAAGGCGTGGATCAGATAGGTGCAGATCGCCGGGGTGAACCCACCAAAAATGGCCGTCGCCAGACTGTAGGCCAATGAAAAGCCCGACGTCCGGACGTCGACGGGCATGATTTCCGTCAGGAACACCACCATCGCGCCATTGTAACTGGCGTAGATGACCGATAGCCAAAGCTCCACCGTGAGCAGGCGGGAAAAGGATGGCGCGCTGGCCAGCCAGGACATCGCCGGATAGGCGGTGATCAACGCCAGACAGGTGCAGGCGATCAGCAAGGGGCGGCGCCCGATCTTGTCCGAAACCGCCCCCATGACCGGCAGAATGCAGAGATTGGAAATGCCGACACAAAGAGTGACGATCAGATTGTCGAGACTGGCCAGGTGCAGCGCCTGACTGCCGAAGGTCGGCGTATAGGCGGTGATCATGTAGAACGACACCGTGGTCATCGTCACCATCATGACGCCGACCAACACGATCCGCCAGTTGGTCGCCAACGACCGCACGATCTCGGATGGCGCCGGATGATGTTTGCGATTCTGAAAGTCTTTGGTTTCGACCAACGAGCGGCGAAGCAGAAAGATCAACGGAATGATCATACAGCCGATCAGCACGGGAATACGCCATCCCCAACCGGTCATTTGTTCGGGCGGCAACCATGAGCTCAGCAGGACACCGAGCAGGGCGGTGAAAATCACCGCCACCTGCTGGCTGCCCGACTGCCAACTGACATAAAAACCTTTGTGACCCGGCGTGGCGATTTCGGCAAGATAGACCGAGACGCCGCCCAATTCCGCACCGGCGGAAAATCCTTGCAGCAAACGCCCGATGACCACCAGCAAGGGCGCGAACAGGCCGATGGTTTCATATCCCGGGACGCAGGCGATCGACAGGGTTCCGATGGACATCAGACCAAGGGTCAGCAACAGACCGGCCCGCCGCCCCTTGTGATCGATATAGGCGCCCAGAAAAATGGCCCCCAAGGGCCGCATCAGGAACCCGGCCCCGAAGGTCATCAGCGAGAGCATCAGAGAGGCGAAGTCACTGCCACTGGGGAAAAAGGTCCGCGCGATCGCCGACGCGTAATAGCCGAAGACCATAAAATCGTACATTTCGAGGAAATTGCCGCTGGCCACTTGTAAGACCGGCAACCATTTCGATTTTCTTTGCGTGGTCATTGACGGTGTCCCCCCGGTGTCGTTTCACGAACTTCGGCACATCGACACTATATCCGGCTCACTCCCCCAAAAAACCAGCAATATTCTTAGTGGCATTTCTCCCGTCACACCGCTTGACAAGCCGCCGAATCGTAACCACCTCCATTACGAATTCGGTTCGGAGACAGCATGGCGAGAAATTGTCGTTTCGCTGTCGCGGTGCATATTGCTTCCGTCTTGGCGTTGCACCGCAACAGCCCGGCGACCAGTGACTGGATCGCCGCGAGCGTCAACACCAATCCGGTGGTGGTGCGCCGTATCCTCTCGGCGCTGTCCAAGGCTGGCTTGGTGATAAGCCAAAGAGGCGTTACCGGAGGCTCTGCTCTGACCAAGGACCCTGAGACCATTTCCTTACTCGACCTTTACCGGGCGGTCGATGAGCAGGACGCGCAGGCCTTACATCACCAGCCTCCCAACCCCAATTGCCCGGTCGGAGCCCACATTGTTCCGGTTCTCTCCGGCATCCTGGCACGAGCGGAAGCCGCCAAGGAGAGAGAACTGGCGCGACTGTCCGTCGGCGACGTGCTCGCCGCGATTCGGGACCGGGTTGGCGCGTAGTTTTTTGAAATTAAATTGTAACAGTAGTGGTTACCATTTCTCAGTGAAGGAGACTTTCGATGGCAAAAGTGGTTGTGATTTTTCATTCCGGATACGGGCACACCAAGAAACAGGCTGACGCTGTCGCCGCGGGCGCCGCGGGCGTCAAAGGCGCTGCGGTCGACATGCTGGCCGTCAGTGCGGAAGGCGAAATTCCCGCCGAGGGTTGGGACACGTTGGCCGCCGCCGACGCCATCATCTTTGGCGCGCCCACCTATATGGGCAGCGTTCCTTGGCAGTTTAAAAAATTCGCCGACGCCAGTTCCAAACCTTGGTTCACCCAGGCCTGGAAAGACAAGATCGCCGCCGGATTCACCAATTCGGCCTCGCTGAATGGCGACAAGCTGTCGACGCTGCACTATCTGTTCACTCTGGCGATGCAGCACAGCATGATTTGGATCGGAACCGGCATGATGCCAAGCAATGCCAAGGCGGCGCAACGCAACGACATCAACTATTTGGCCTCCTTCTCGGGCGCCATGGCGCAATCGCCCTCCGACGGCTCTCCCGAAGAAGGACCGCTGCCGGGCGATTTGGAAACCGCCAAGCTGTTTGGCCAGCGCGTCGCCGACTACGCCGTCAAAACCCGAGGATAAAGAGGAGGTAGGAGCGGGCGATGCCCGCTCCTTTTTTAAATAGCCCTCAAGCGCCGGGCGGACGCTCCGCGCCCTTGGCTTTCGCGCAAACGATTGCGCGGGCGCTCAATGCGCCAGTCGCGAGGCTATGCCTCTCTCCGGTCGGCTCACCTCAGACGATAGTAAAAGTAAGGGACGGAGCGTGCTTGCACGCGACTGGGCCATTGAGGCCCCGCGCCATCGTTGGCGCGAAAGCCAAGTGGGCGGAGCCCACGCCCGGCTTCGGAGGGCTATTTAACAAAACAGGCAATCGCTTCCAGCGATTGCCTGTGGACTCTTTCCGTGCACGAGCCATATAACGCGCAGATGAGCATGTTATCGCCGCAAGGCCGGTCATTTCTGAAGATGCACGGACTGGGCAACGATTTTGTCGTTGTCGATGCCCGATCGCGACCGCTCGACTTGCCCTCGGATGCCGTGCGCCGGATCGCCGATCGCCGCACCGGTGTCGGTTTCGACCAGATGATCGTGGTCGAGGCGGCCAAGAATAAGCTGGCCGACGCTTTCATGACCATCTGGAATGCCGACGGCTCGGAAGTTTGGGCCTGCGGCAATGCCAGCCGATGCGTCGCCTGGATGTTGATGCAAGAGAGCGGGAAAACTCAGGCGGTAATCGAGACCAAGGCCGGTTTGCTGGACGCCCAGGCAGCGGCGAATGATTTGGTCAGCGTCGACATGGGTCCGGCCCGTCTCGATTGGCGCGACATCCCCTTGGCCCAGGCCGTCGACAGCAATCATCTGCCCGTCACCGTGGAAAATCTGACCGACCCGGTCGGCGTCGGCATGGGCAATCCGCATGCCGTGTTTTTCGTCGACGACGCCCTCTCCGTCGATCTCGCCCGCCTGGGGCCGATCCTTGAGCACCACCCTTTGTTCCCCGAACGCTGCAATATTGAAATGGCCCAATTGATCGGACCGGATCGGTTGCGTATGCGGGTCTGGGAACGTGGCGCCGGCATCACTCTGGCCTGCGGAACCGGCGCTTGCGCCACGGTCGTCGCCGCGTCACGGCGCGGCCTGATCGGTCGGGCCGCCGACGTTGTCCTCGATGGCGGCACCCTATCCATCGAATGGCTGAAGGACGACCATGTGCTGATGACCGGTCCGGTGGCCCTCAGCTATTCGGGCACGTTCGACGCCAGCCTGCTGCCATGACGATCCCTCCGGCAGAAACCCCGGCCGTCACGCTCGAGCCCCAGGATGGACCGGACATCGTGACCTTCGGCTGTCGGCTGAACGCCTACGAATCCGAAGTCATGCGCGATCATGCCCGCGCCGCCGGCTGGCACGATACGGTGATCGTCAACACCTGCGCCGTCACTTCGGAGGCCGAACGCCAGGCCCGCCAAGCCATTCGCAAATTGCGCCGCGAACGGCCCGAGGTCCGAATCGTCGTCACCGGTTGCGCCGCCCAGATCGATCCGCAAAAATTCGGCGCCATGCCGGAAGTCGATCAGGTCATCGGCAATGCCGAGAAGATGCAGGCGGCCAGCTATCATTCGCCGAGTCCCGAGCGCATCGTGGTCACCGACATCATGTCGGTCAGGGATACCGCCGAACATCTGATCGCCGGGTTTGACGGCCGCGCGCGTGCCTTCGTTGAAATTCAGCAAGGGTGCGACCATCGCTGCACCTTCTGCATCATCCCTTTCGGACGCGGGCCCAATCGCAGCGTCCCGATGGGGCGCATCACCGATCAGGTTCGCTCCCTGGTCGCCGCCGGCTTTGGCGAGATCGTGCTGACCGGCGTGGATATCACCGCCTATGGCGCCGATCTTCCGGGCCGGCCCAGTCTTGGCCAAATGGTTCGCCGTCTGCTGGCGCAGCTACCCGAACTTCCACGCCTGCGCCTGTCCTCGCTCGATCCGGTCGAGGTCGATGACGATCTTTTACGACTGGTGGCCGAGGAACCCAGGCTGATGCCGCATTTCCACCTGTCCATCCAGGCCGGCGACGACATGATCCTGAAACGCATGAAACGCCGTCACCTGCGCGCCGATGTGATCACCTTGGCCGAGCGTCTTCGCAGCTTGCGCCCGGATTTGGCGCTGGGGGCCGACATCATTGCCGGCTTTCCGACGGAAACCGAAGACATGTTCGGCCAATCCCTGGCCCTGGTCGATGAGATCGGCCTCAGCCATCTCCATGTCTTCCCCTTCTCTGCGCGTCCCGGCACACCGGCCGCCCGCATGCCCCGCCTTCCCGGCGATGTGGTCAAGGACCGCGCGGCCCGCCTGCGCGCCAAAGGCGACGCCGCCATGGGCGCCTTCCTCGCCGGTCGTGTCGGCCGAGACGCGCACGTCTTGATGGAAAAGCATGGCTTCGGCCACTGTGAACATTATCTGCCGGTTCATCTCGACGGTGACGCGCTGGCCGGCAGCATCCGACAGGTGCGGATCACGGGGGTCGCCGAAGGTCATTTGATCGGAACTCTTCCGTCATGATCCTGTTCCGGCCACCTCTTTCCTCCTTTTCCGACGAGATTTCTTCATGACCGAGCAACCCTCGACAAAGACCGGCTGGCTGTCCCGCATTCGCCACGGGTTGAGCCGCTCGTCGACGAAATTGTCGCAAGGCATCGTCGATTTGTTCGTCAAACGGAAATTGGACCGGGCGGCGCTGGAAGAGCTGGAAGAGCTCTTGATCGCCGCCGATCTCGGCGTCGCCACCGCCGCCAGCGTCACCCAAAAACTGGCCAAGGGCCGCTTCGACCAGGAAATCGGGGCCGAGGAGATCAAAGAGATCCTGGCCGACGAAATCGCCGAGGTGCTGGCGCCCGTTGCCCTGCCGCTTCGTCCCAACAGGGACAACAAACCCCATGTGGTGCTGATGGTCGGCGTCAACGGCAGCGGCAAGACGACAACGATCGGAAAACTGGCCAAATCATTCCGCGACCAGGGCCTGTCGGTGACGCTGGCGGCCGGCGACACCTTCCGCGCCGCCGCCGTCGAACAATTGAAGGTCTGGGGAGAACGCGCCGGCTGCCCGGTCATCGCCCGCGAGCAAGGCGCCGACGCCGCCGGTCTGGCCTTCGACGCGTTGAAAGAGGCGCAAGGCCGCAAAGACGATCTGCTGATGATCGACACCGCCGGACGGCTGCAGAACAAAGCCGACCTGATGGCCGAGCTCAGCAAGATCATCCGTGTCATCAAACGCCTTGATCCGACGGCGCCGCATGATGTTTTGCTGGTCCTGGACGCCACGGTGGGACAAAACGCCCATAGCCAAGTGGAAATATTCAAGGACATCACCGCCGTTACCGGCCTGGTGCTGACCAAACTGGACGGGACCGCGCGCGGCGGCGTCCTCGTCGCTCTCGCCGAGAAATTCAAGCTGCCGGTCTATGCCATCGGCGTCGGCGAAGGAATCGACGACCTTCGTCCCTTTGAAGCCAAGGCCTTCGCCCACAGCTTGATGGGGATCGATTAGACCCATCCTCCATTTTTTCTTGGTTCATGAGCAAATCAGCTATTCAACTGGGGAATGTTGGTTAGAATAGCTCCCTAACCTTTTAGGCGCCCCTCCGCATGGAGTCCTTCTTGCGATGACATGACAGTCTTCGCTTATTTGGAATTACTCTGTTGGCCAATCGAACTGTTTGCCGTCTTGATCCCGCCCCCGACACCCCCTCGCGGCAACAGAAACAGCGAACAATGGTAGGGCGTGCCGCCGAACCAGCGTTCGGGTCGCTTCGAGACCGATCGCGACACACCCGCCATGATGGTTGCCGGTGATGCCAGCCTCCGTCCCGCCCGACCTGGCCTTGGTCGCCGTCCTCGACTCAAACCCGAGCCGTTGCGCGGAAATCGGCGTGGCGCTGATGTCGTTATACCGGGTCAAGAGTTTTCCCGATGCCGGACGCGCATTGGCGGGCATCCAAGCGACACGGCCTGACATCCTGCTGATCGATGAGGCGGCAACGCCTGGCGGCGGTTACGCCATCGCCCAATCGATACGACAGAACACAACCATGGCCGACTTACCGATCATAATGGTCGCCAACGGACCAGAGGACAAGGTACGGGACCTTTGTCGAAGAGCCGCGATCGACGATTATTTGATCAAACCCTACCGCCGCAGTTTACTGTTGAAACGCATCACAGGCATTCTCAACAAAACAATCGAAAAAAGCTGGGATCTGCTTCCGGATACACAAAAACGCGCGCTCCGTGGAACAGTGGATATTTTCAATAATATTTCTGATGTCATTGCCACCGGCGAGCCTTTGCCTTTCGGATCCGTGGCTGACGCTTGCGCCCCCTTGGTCGAAGCCGTCAACAACCATGACTTCAAATCCATCCTCAATGGCGTGAAGGATTACGATAACTATTCCTATGCCCATAGCATGCGGGTGGCGACACTCCTGTCCCTGTTCGGCTGCGCGGCCGGTATTCAGGGGAAAGACCAACTGGTGCTGGCCAGTGGCGGACTGGTGCATGACGCCGGAAAGATGTCCATCCCTCATGAGGTTCTGAACAAGCCTGGGCGCCTTGACGAAGCCGAGTTCGCCATCATGAAAAGTCATGTAACGCACACGATCTCGTTCCTTGAGGCCTGCTCGGAAATTCCCAAATCCGTGACGATCATTGCCGCCCAGCATCACGAGAAAATCGACGGCACCGGCTATCCTTACGGTTTAAAGGCGGGAGAATTGAACGAGTTGGCGCGGATGGCGGCCATCGTCGATGTTTTTAGCGCCCTGACCGATCGACGCGTATACAAGCCCTCAATGGAGCCTGAGACGGCGTTAACTCTCATGAACGATCAGATGAAAAATCATCTCGACCAGCATTTCCTGGCCTTATTCAAGACCATGCTGCTCGATGCGGTGCTTTGAGCCCGATTTCAGCGCAATTCGCGTCAGACAACGATGTTGAGGTAGGTCCCACGCGGAACGCGGCGGTCGAAGGACTGCCCATCGATATTGATGACTTGGCGCGTGCCCGTCTGCGTACGCGGCGCACTTCCCCGCGACGGACTGGCCCCCGCCGTCGATTGCGCACCCCCGCTGGTCTGCGACACCACACCGCCTGACGCTCGGGTGCTCGAAACACCTTCGGTCGCCATTTGCCCACTCCCACATGCCCGGCCGATCATAATCGGCACCCTAGTTGACCAAGTTATCACTATTGACGGTTGAAGGGTAGCGTGTTTGAGGCGCGGCTCAAAGTTTGGTTAAGATGTCGTTAAGACTCGCCCGGAAAAACGCAGCAGTCGGACGGTTCGACCATTTTCTCCCGTTGTCCGCCCGTTAGGCGGCGGGAAAAATACTGGGCGCACACGAAAAAGCCGACCAGCTTGAAACTGGTCGGCTTCATTCTAAGTCACGACGATCAATCCTGCTCTCAGGACCTGACCCCGCTCGGTCGCTGTTTTCAGTGACAGCCGCAACCGCAACCGGACGAGGTTGGCTCCAAAGCCGCGACGCCCGGCAGGACCTTGCCTTCCAGCCATTCGAGGAAGGCGCCGCCCGCCGTCGAGACGTAAGAAAACTTATCCTCGACCCCCGCCTTGGCCAGAGCCGCCACGGTATCGCCGCCACCGGCCACGGTCAGCAGCTTGCCTTCCTTGGTCCGTTGGGCGGCGGCTTGCGCCACCGCGTTGGTCGCCGCGTCGAAGGGGGCGATCTCGAAGGCGCCGAGAGGGCCGTTCCACACCAGGGTCTTGCAACCGCCCAGGCGGTCGATGATCGCTTCGGCGCTGGCCGGGCCGGCATCGAGAATCATCATATCGTCGGGAACCTGATCGACCGAGACGACCCGGGACGGGGCATGCTCGGCGAACGCCGCCGCCACCACCACATCCACCGGCAGGACGATGTGACAGTTGGCCGCTTTCGCTTTGACCAGAATCTCCCGCGCCGTATCGGCCAGTTCCTTCTCGCACAGCGACTTGCCGACCGCCTTGCCCTGGGCGAAGAGGAAGGTGTTGGCCATGCCGCCGCCGATGATCAGATAATCGACTTTGGCGACCAGATTGCCCAGCAGATCGAGCTTGCTCGACACCTTGGCGCCGCCGACCACGGCGGCCACCGGCTTCTCCGGATGGTCGAGTGCCTTGCCCAGCGCCACCAGTTCGGCCTGCATCAAGCGACCGGCGAACGCCGGGATCAGGCGGGCGATGGCTTCGGTCGAGGCATGGGCCCGGTGCGCCGTCGAGAAGGCGTCGTTGACGTAGACGTCGCCAAGATCGGCCAATTGCTGCGCGAAGACCGGATCGTTCTTCTCTTCCTCGGGATGGAAGCGGACGTTTTCCATCAAGAGGACGTCGCCGTCCTTCAGCTTGCCGACCGCCGTCACCGCATCGGGACCGATGACGTCGTCGGCCCAGGCGACGGGACGCCCGACGGCCTTGGCCAGCGGCTCCAGAAGCAGCTTCTGGCTGTATTTTTCTTCGTGGCCCTTGGGACGGCCAAAATGGGTGAGGATGATGACTCGTCCGCCCTTGTCCGCCAATTCGCGGATGGTGGCGGCGGAACGGTCGATACGGGTGGTGTCGGTGACCTTGCCGTCCTTGGCCGGGACGTTGAGATCGGCCCGCACCACCACTCTTTTCCCACGCGGGTCGAAATCGTCGAGCGTGCGAAACATGGCTTTAAGCCTCCTTAAATCGGTCAATCAGGAACTTGAGCGCGAAGGGATCGCGCCCAAGTCCCCACTTTCGAAATGACAGCTTACGCTCCGCTCTTGCGGGCGTGCGCGTCCCTCCGGGCCTATTTGGCCCCCGCGACATGGCGAACGAAGCGCAGCATGTTGCAGGTATAGCCGTACTCGTTGTCATACCAGGAG